>OLVS01000857.1_pt1 | contig 11842 bp, 6 predicted proteins | sample 1644121 | NCBI WGS metagenome assembly OLVS01 (sample SAMEA103958121, study PRJEB25191) | human gut metagenome
TATCTAATTATTTTCAGTTGTTGGTAGCATCCAGGATATTCTTCATCAGAAATGAGATTCTTGTAGAATATCTTTTTATCTAAATCTGTTGTGATTGCAATTTTATTTTTATTTCATGCAGATTCTTTTAAAAACTTTTCAGTAGTTGTTTTATCTTTATTATCATATATTACATCAGCTACAATGCAATTAAAAATAGACTCATGATGTATAACGATATTTTAATTTCCCGTTGATTTTTATCCATTCTAGATTAAAGACATGATAACTCAATCAAAAACCTAAATCGAATTATATAATGTTTTTGTTAACAAAAAGCCAATCTTCAATTGATTATATTAAACCGTACTTCCAAAGAATTTCAAATAAATTGTAAACATTTTTTAAACTTCCAAGATAATCTGAAATCAAATGTTCAGATTCACTTTTCAATTTATTAGTGGAATTTCTGTTTTTATCAACAATATTTGTTAAAAAAGAAAAAATTAAGAGAATAATAGAAATTCTCTTAAGGACTAATTTTTATATTGTTTCCTGTTTGGAAATCATTCCAATAAGATGTAATAATGTATTTTCCACTCATTAAATTAATATTTAATGAAGCAATACCATTATCACCAGTTATTTCATTATAAAATATACCATTTATGTTAAATGATACATTTTGATTAGCTAATGGTTTTCCCTGACCATCTAAGGTTTGTGCAGTAAATTTACTGCCGTCTCCATAAGCCATATTAAGGTCATGAGTAACCAGTGTAGGTAAAACAAATATATTATTACCTATGTCTAATCCATCATATATTGTTGTGACAATATATTCTCCAGGTCTTAAATTAATATTCAAACTAACTACACCGTTGGAATCTGTGGTTCTTGTATAAAATACTCCATTGATATTGAAGGTTACATTTTTATTTACTGCTAAACTTCCGTTTTTATCATAGATAGTTGCTTGGAACTTAGATGCATTCATGTAATACTTAGTTAAGTCATTTTGTACTATTAATGATTTTACAGTTATGTTAAATCCTTGTTGTTCACCAGTTACAGGGTTGTAAGCTGTTAAAATATAATTTCCCGGCCTTAAATTAATAGCCAAACTGGTTACACCATATTTATCTGTGCTTCTAGTATAGAAAACACCGTTGATGTTAAATTTAACCTGAGTATTAGCTAATACTTTTCCATCACTACCTAAGAATTTAGCATAGAATCTAGTAGCATTTTGATACATTTTAACTAAATCATCAGCTATGATACTTGAATTAATAGTAACTGTAATATTTTTAGAGATTTTACTATAATTAGCAGATCCGTTATAAGTTATGGTTGCTTGATATGTGTTGGAATCTAAATTAAGACCTATAGAAGCAGTACCATTTGCATCAGTTGTTTTAGCATAATTTACACCATTAATACTGAAATATATTGTGGCATTAACTATTGGTTTGCCTTGGAAATCTGTTAATTTGGCAACTAAACGACTTCCATCATGGTAAATCATTTCAACATCACCAACATCAAGATTTACATTTACATTTGGAATTACTGTTATGTTTCCTTTTTTAGTCATGGAATCATATTTAGCATCTCCGGAGTAAACAGTAGTGATATTATAATCTCCAGCACTTAAACCAGAAACAATTACATTTGCAGTTCCATCAATTACATTTGCAGTGTATTTTTTGCTGTCAATTTCAACAGTAACTGTTCCGGTTGCATCTTTAGGTAAATCTACACCAATAGTGGAATTTACTCCTTCTTTAATTTCAGGAACAGAAATATCCATGTTGTAATCAGATATTTTGGACACCATAAAGTTCGCTGTGCTTTGATTAGCATTATAATTATCATCCCCTGAATATTCAACTTTAACAGTGTAATTACCACTAGCTAAACCTTTAAAAATAGCAGAAGCTTTACCATCACTAATAGCAACAGTTTGAGTTTTATTACCAATAGTGAAAGTAAAATTACCCGTAGCCCCAGAGGTTACACTAGCATTAACAACTACATCTTCACCTATTTTAACATCATTAACATCAATGATGATTGTTGAATTTCTTTTTTGTCTTTCAACTACTAAAATTTGCTCATAAGCAACAACAGTAGTTTGAACCTTACTATCAGATGAAGTGAGGAAATATGCAGTATTATTTTCTTTAATAATGTTAGTTACATCAACAATAAATGCATTACAACTCTCCTGACTACCTCCATCCCAAACATTGACATATTCAACACCATTGAAAGTTAAATTACCATCACCATTGTTACCAGAACCAGCAAAAGCATACCATGTTGCATTAATAACACCATTTATATTTAAATTATTAAATGTAAACAATGAACTAAGTTTATCATCATAACCATATTGATTATAATATGGGTAGAAAATATCACAACAATCACTAAAGTAAACATCTTTAATACTTTCACTGCCTGTAATATTATATAAAACAGCTAAAGTACTAGGATAAAGAGCACAATTGACAGTTTTATTAATTACAAAACTATTGTTTCCATTACTATTGTAATAATCAGTTACATCAAATACTAAACTTCCATATCGATATGCACCATAACCACCTAAATTACCTTGGTCAATTTCATGATTAATATACTTATTAGTTATATCATGTCCATTAAATGTTAAATTCCAGCCATTAGGGAATAAACTTGTATCCCAATTATAATTAAAGTAAAGAATTGCTTTAACAACATTAGAATCCTCAGGAATCATAATATTCCAAGTTTCATTTCTAAATTTGGAAAATTGACTCATATACTGGGAAGCAGGTTGACTTGAAATAATCACATCACCGGAAATAGTATAATTACGATTGATAATATTGCCAGAGCCATTATATGCATAAGTTTTATTTAAATAACCATTATAAGCCAAAATTTTAGTAATAGTCTTATTATTTAAATCAAACTCTTTATATTTTAATTTAACAATAAAATTAATCTTATTACTTGATGCATTAAGCCAAACAGTATTTTCATCAATAGGCCTGATAGTAGGATCAACTAAAGTAATCTTATTATTACCAGAAACTAAATTATCAATAGCATAACTAGCAATAAGTTTATTAGTCTCATTAGAATACAGCTCAACAATCACTCCGCCAAGATTAACATGCTCTTTATTATTAATGTTAATAGTAAAAATATTATCTACACCAGCATAAATACCAGAAGACCATTGAGTAGAAACAGAGCCAATAACAACATCAGGCAACACTACATTAAATGAAGAACTATTTAAAGCCGGACGATAATTATTATCACCAGAATAAACAACAGTAACATTATACGCACCAATACCTAAATCTTTGAAAGTGGCACTAGCCATAGCATCTACAATAGTAACATTTTTAGACACATCACCAACAGTAAAAGTAACATTACCAGTAGCACCAGAAGTTATATCAACCTTAACAACCACATCATTACCTACAATAACATCATTTACTGTAATATTAATTATTGAGTCTTGTTTTGTAGAAATATTAATTTTTTGAACTTCATTATTTGCAGTTATTGTAAATACACTTCCGCTTGTTGTTAAATCAAAGACAGTGCTAGCTATTCCATCTTTACTTTTAATTACTCTAGATTCAACACCATTATCAAATGCAACATCAATATCCATTAATTTAACAGGTGATTTAATGTAGGTTCCTTCATCATCAATACAATTATTAAAGTTTGATGTAATTTCAATATCATTATCTTTAATTTCATAAGTAGTATTCATAATTACCCAATTATCTAAAGTTAAAGTACCTGATTTAACCTGAACATTTTTTGGAATTGCTACTTTAGCATTAGTTCCCCACCAGTTATAATTAGCTATAATATTTCCATTACCAATATAAATATCTTTACCATTTCCCAAATTAACATTATCTGCAAATATGCTTCCATTAACAAGACTGTTTCCCTGTTTAATGTAAATACCAGTACCTGTTCCATATCTGGACATTACACTGTCCTGAGGAACAGCATTGTTGCAAACTTTAGAACCAGTCATATTTATACCACGGTCACTAGTTCCTATTGCTCCACCGAAAGGTGCTAAATTGCTATCAAAAATGGAATTTTTAACAGTAAAGAGATATTTGGATACACCATATTCATCACCATCACCCAAATAAATAGCTCCACCACCATAGTATGCAGTATTATTTAAAAAGATAGAATTATCAATATATAAATTACCTAAAGTAACTGAGATAGCTCCACCATAACCTGCTTCTCCTTTTCGTTTAACAATATTATCCATAAAAGTAGAATTTATAATACTTGCATTACCAAAGGATTTAATAGCACCTCCACGATATTGAGCATGATTATTTATAAAAGTACAATTAACTACACTAAGATTTTCATAAACACATATAGCTCCACCATTATAGTCCGCAACACCATTAGATATTGTAGAATTAATTAAAGTAGCTCCATTTCTTGATAAGATAGTTCCACCATTAGAACCTGCCCTGTTGTTGTTAAATTCACAATTATAAACATTCAAATATCCTTCAGAGTTTATTGCACCACCCATAGTCTTTGAAAATCCACCACCATAAAATCCTGTCGCATTATTAAATATTAAATTATTGACAGTTAAAGTATTTGATGAATTATTTGAATTAAAGAAATAACCTTTATTGTTTGCATCTAAAACAACTTTAGCTCCATTATAACTACTAATAGTTAAATTATTTGTAACAGTCATATTAATATCTTCATAAGTACCTGCCAAAATATAAATAGTCACTAAATGATCCGCAGTATTTGCTAAATCAACAGCCTCCAAAATAGTTTTAAAAGGATTAAGTAAAGAACCGTTACCTGATTCACTAACACTTCCATCAACATATACTTCTTTACCTTCAAATTTAGGTTCCACATAAGGAGTTATTTTTAAGTTCAATATTTGATTATCAACAACCGCAGTGATATTTTTAGCTTCAATACCATTAAACATAGAAATCATACCTGTTACTGTAGAATTAGGTATCATTTCAGTTGAATTAAAAAATACTTGTCTTTTAACTAAAATACCTTCAATATTGCCAATATTACCTTCTTTATCAGTGTATTTATTTATATTAATTGAAACTTGACCATTATCAGTATTATTAGATGCAATTAGCCAATAGTTTAATGTAACATCACCTTTAAAATTATAGTTAACATTAGATACCGGAGCTAAATTACTTCCCCACCAATTATAATCACAATTAGCTATACAGTTATAATCAATGTATAAATCATTGGAATTACATTTAGGATTGGTATTATTTACAAAACTACATCCCATAATATTTAATTTTGTCTCAGAAGTTCCATAAATTCCTCCACCATACCCATAGCTGGCACTTCCCTGATTATAAGTTGCTTTATTATTTACAAAATTAGAGTTTGTAATACCTGCATTATTACTTACAAGTGCAGAACTCAGATAAATAGCCCCAGATTTACTTCCATTATTTCCTGTGAAATTACAGTTACTTATTAAAGCTTTTGAAAAACTACTTAAATAAATAGCTCCGCCATTTCCAGTATTTCTTGTAATAGCCCTATTATTTTCAAAAACACAATTATCAATAGTGATTATTCTACCAACAGAACCAATAGCTCCACCAGCAGTTTTACCAGTATTTCTTATAAATGTTGAATTAACAAAACTTCCAGTTCCTTTATTAGAAATATGAACCGCACCACCAATAGTACCAGTATTATCTTTAAAAGTACAGCAAATAACATTCAAATTAGCATTATCACTAACTTCAATAGCACCACCATTAGATACAAGTCCCACTTTACCTTCACCATTTATGAAAGTTAAAGAATTTACAGTTAAAGAATTTCCTGTTTTAACAACAAAAATATTCCCTAATTTTTCACCATTGATTATAGGAGAAGTATTCTCTAGAGCACTTAATGTTAAGTTTTTAGAAATAACTTGATTTGCGAACTTATATTCACCATCATTAAAGTATATTGTTCCATTATCCCCAATATTATCAATAGCAGAAGTCCAATTTGTAGGATTATTGCTAGATCCATCACCCATACCATCAACACTAACATATATTTCAGTTGAATTTACAGGAACCAGATTTTCAGTAGCATATCCCTCTCCTTCCATATTACCGTTTAAATTAGTATATTCACTACCTAATTTATCATTTAAATTATTAACCAGAGCACCATCATTAGAATTATATATTAATTCTTCTGCAGATACAGCAGTTAACGACATGAAAATTAAACAAATAGCTGCTAAAACAACTATTAATCCATTGTTAAAATTCATTTAATTTCCTCCAAATTTTAATAACATAACGAATTAATCCAAATTCATTAATGATAATCTTATTAATCACCAAACTATATAATTATTATGATTTTAATTAAAAAAAGTAATACTTCATTAATAATAAAATAAAAAAAAGTATTAATATAAAAACAGCACTCAACAAAACAATTAGTGAAAAGCTTAATATATATGAAAAAAATAAATTTTAAATGATTACTATGGAAAATTTGTCAAATGATATAAAAACAATAATAAATACTGCTTATCCGTACATAAAGGAATTCAATCCCGCGCAAAAAGCAGTAATTGAATCAGGATATTTAGAAGATAAATCTAATTATATTATATCAATTCCAACGGCCAGTGGTAAAACCGTGCTTGGAATTCTGCCTGCTCTGAAAACTATTTTAAATGGTGGAAAAGCAGTTTATGCAGCACCACTTCTTTCAATTCAAAATGAAAAAGTAAAAGAATTTAAATCATTTGAAAAACATGGAATTAAAGTAGGTAAACACCCATCCAACTCCGATTTATCAGTTATGGTTTTTGAATCATTTGATGCACTTACAAGATTTTCCTGGAATGTACTTCGTGAAGTAGATACCCTAATTATTGATGAATTCCATATGATTGGAGAATACTCAAGAGGACCCACATTAGAATCAGCCATTACAAGAGCTAAAATTATCAATCCAAGTTTAAGAATAATTGCTCTTTCAGCTACTTTAAAAAACATAGATGAAATTGAACAGTGGCTTGACGGGAAAACTGTAGAACATGATTACAGGCCTGTGCCTTTAAATAAAGAAGTTTTGGATGCTGAAATGTTCAATACAAAAAATAAAAACGATGTTATTGTAAAAATTGTTGAAAAAGCTATTGAAGACAATTCACAAGCATTAAGTTTTGTGTCAACAAGAAGATTTACAGAAAGCTTAGCTACCTATGTTGCTAAAAAAATAGATAAAAAAACAACAAAGGAACAAAAACAGAAATTTAAACAGGTAGCTGATAAATTACTTGAAGTTCCAAAGAAAAAAGGATCACTTCCAACTACAACCTGTCTTAAACTAGCTGAAGCTGCTGAAAAAGGAGTTGTATTCCACCATGCAGGACTCTTCAATGAACAAAAAGAAATAATTGAAGATGAATTCAGAAACGGGAATATACTGATGATTACTGCAACTCCAAGTTTGATGTACGGTGTTAATTTGCCATCAAAATATGTGGTAATCAGAGACCACACCAGATGGACAAGCAACGGTCCTGCATCAATACCTGTTTTTGATTATGAACAGATGTCCGGAAGAGCCGGAAGACCGCAATATGATGATGTAGGTTATTCCTATTTGGTAGCTAAAACAATGGATGAGGCATTTGACCTGGAAGCTCGTTATGTTAACGGTGAAATTGAATTAACAAATTCAAAATTAATAGATAACAAAGATGCCATCTACAAACAGATTATAGCACAGATCGCATCTTCACTTTCCAAAAACCTTGATGATTTAAATGATTTCTTTGGAAAAACATTATACGGATTCCAAATGAAAAACAATCCTTCCATGTCCATGTTTGCTCAGGACAGTTTAAACTGGGAGCTTGAAAGTGCTCTTGAATTCCTGCTTCAAAATGGAATAATAAGAGCCACCCCAGAAGGACTTAAAACAACAGATTTCGGCAATCTAATAGCTAAATCAAATTATGCAGTTGAAACAGCTGTAAAAATTAAGGAATATGTTTCAACTATGGAAAAATTAAACCCTGCAGAAATGATTTATGCCTTAGCTGAAACTCCTGATTTACCATTAATTTCATTTAAAGGAAGAAAAAGCAAAGATCCTGTTCGTGACAAACTATCTGAATGCGGCCTTTTTGCAGTTGATATAGGAAACCCTGAAGCTACTGCCGTTTCTTTAATCGAATGGATTGATGAGCGAAATGAGTATGAAATTGAAAATGCATACAATGTTTATTCAGCATCTACCAGAAGATCAGCTTATGAAGCTTCCCGTTTAGTTAAATTTGCTAAAAACACACTTGAAGTTCTTGGCAATTATTCCAACCTGAAAGACATGGATTATTTATCTGCCAGATTATATTACGGAGTAAAAGAAGATATAATCCCTCTTGTTGTAGGAGTTAAAAGACTTGGAAGAAAAAGAGCAAGACTTCTTATGAAAACATTCGGCGATAATTTAAGTGAAGCCAGTGAAAAAGATTTACAAAAAGTAGAAGGTATCGGTCCAAAACTTGCAGGTAAAGTTAAAATATTTACTATGAATCATTAAAAAAAGAAAGGATGAAACTATCCTCCACCATTAGCTGCACTGGAAGATATTTCAACATCCTCAAACATTTTTTCAGAGTTTTTAATGGCTTCAATATCTATATCCTTATCATCATGATAAGTTTTAGTTTTAAAATCTTCATCATTTAATAATTCTAATTTATTTGCAAGATACCATAAATTAGTTTTATCGATTTTAACCCAGGAAGCATCATTTTCCACTTTACTGTCAGTAACCTCACCAACAGTTCCAGTATCTACATATCTTACATGTGATCCAAGATTTATTTCCCTATTTCTTGCATCAACAATCATTTTTAAAAACCCCTTTTTAAGAATACTTATTTATTCTTCTTTTTCTACTTCAACTTTTTGAGCTTCAACTTCTTCTTCAGCTTCTTCAGGTTTAGGTAATTCTTTAGCTAAAATAACATACCCACCAATGGTTTCAATGTCTTCGAAAGGTACTTCAAGTTCTTCTTTAGAAAATACTCCTTTTTTTAAAGAAACAATCATGGAATTGATAGTTCCTTCTTTTTGATCAATGTCGAAATCAGTTACAGTTCCAACTTCATATGCGTTTTTATCTAAAACTTTAGAGTTTAAAACTTCTTTAATATTCATAGTTATCACCTTATTTTTAGATATTTTAAAGAAAATATCTTCTATAAAACAGTAAATATTATAATTATATCAATATAAATAATTAACTATTAAATTTATAAAAGGTTAGAATAATATGGAAAATGCTTGTCGCATAATAATTGAGGACATTTTAAAAAACAAGATAAACACCAGAAAAGAGCTGGAAGTCAAAAAAAGACAGTTATGTCGTGACTTAAAGCTATCCAGATTTATGAGCAATGCAGATATTTTGGAATATGCAACTCCCCAAGAAAAAGAAATTGTTTCAAACATCTTAAAGAAAAAACCTACCCGAACAATGTCCGGTGTTGCAATAGTTGCTGTAATGTGCCATCCTCATGAATGCCCTCACGGAAGGTGTTTTTACTGTCCAAAAAGTAACAATGCACCACCAAGTTATACCGGTGAAGAACCTGCAGCCCTAAGAGGTAGAATGTATGAATTTCATCCATATATACAATGTTTTAACCGTTTGAAACAGCTTAAAAAAATAGGACACCCAATTGATAAAGTGGAACTCATCATAATGGGCGGAACATTCCCTTCCAGAGACTTATGTTATCAAGAATGGTTTGTATCACAGTGTCTAAAGGCAATGGTTGATTTTGGATTGATACTTAAAAACAAACCTGAAGATAACGAATACAATTTAGATCCTGCAGAAATAAAATGCTTTGAAAAAGATATTCTTAAAAGCTATGAACCAAGCAATTATGTACTTATTGATGATGTTCAAAAAGCCAATGAAAATTCCAAAGTAAGATGTGTCGGAATGACATTTGAAACACGTCCGGACTACTGTAAAAAAGAACACATAAATAGAATGCTTGATTTTGGAGTTACAAGAGTTGAATTAGGTGTTCAAACTTTATCTGACGAATTATACACTAAAATTAAAAGAGGCCATACAATAGCTGATGTAATAGAATCAAATACACTTCTTCGTGACAGTGCCGTAAAAGTAGCAATGCATATGATGCCTGGATTGTTTGTAAGTCCTGATGAAGATTTAAATATGTTCAAAAAGCTATTTAGCGATGATAATTTTAAACCTGACATGCTTAAGATTTACCCGTGTCTTGTTACCAAAGGCAGCGAGTTATATGACCTGTGGAAAGAAGGAAAATATAATCCGTATACTGATGAAGAAGCTGTTGATTTAATTGTTAAAATTAAACAGATTCTTCCAAAATGGGTTAGAACCATGAGAATTCAAAGAGACATTCCATCAACATTAATTGAAGCAGGAGTTCAAAAATCCAACCTTGGAGAACTGGTTTACAACAAATTAGAAGAACATGACATTAACTGCCAATGTATCCGCTGCCGCGAAATAGGTCATAAAAAAACAAGTCAGAAATATAGTTTAGATGATTTTAAATTATTTAAAGAATCATACAATGCATGCGGCGGTGAAGAAACCTTTTTATCAATTGAAGATAAAAACGAAGAAAGTATCGCAGGATTTTTAAGATTCAGAATTCCTTCACCAAATCACTACAGACCTGAAATCAGCGATGAAACTGCACTTATACGTGAATTGCACGTCTATGGAAATATGATTAAAATAGGTGGTAAAAATCCAAAAATAGGTCAACACACAGGATTTGGAGAAAAACTATTAAAAGAAGCTGAAAAATTAGCTATCAAGAAAGGAAAAGATGAAATAGCTATAATTAGCGGAATCGGAACCAGAAATTATTATCGTAAATTTGGATATGAAAGAAAAGGTCCATATATGGCTAAAAAATTAATCTGAAAAAATCAAGACAAAAGTATTATATAGATTATTCGTAATAGTACTAATTAAATTACTTATATAGGAGTGTTATATAATGTATAAAATAAAAAACTCAAAAGAGTTAGCAAGCCTTATCAATTGTATAAACTTAAATAACATGATAAGTGAAGAAGAAATGGAAGAATATTTAGATAAAGTGGGAGAACTAAACTTTAATTCCATTACAATAAGTCCGACATATGTATCATTAGCTAAAGAAAAATTAGCTGACAGTACTACAAAAATAAGTACTGTTGTCGGATTTCCTTTAGGTTTTGAAACAACAGAAGGTAAAGTAGCACAAGCAGCTAAAGCTCTTGAAGACGGAGCAGATGAAATTGAAGCAGTAATCAATTTAAACCACCTAAAAGATCATAAATATAACTTAATCCATGAAGAACTCAGCCAGTTAAGAGAACTTTTAGGAGATAAAACCTTAAAAGTCATTGTTGAAATGCAGGCAATAGAAGACAGTGAAAAAGCAAGTATTGCAAAAGTACTGGAAGAAAATAAAGTGGATTTCATCAAAACATCCACAGGATTCATTGCCCCAGACAATATTTATTCAAAAGTTAATGATATTAACATAATCCAAAAATATGCACCACAACTTAAAATTGAAATTTATGGTGGCGTAGATACCTATAAATTAGCTAATCAGCTTTTAACAGGTGGGGCTGATTTAATCGGCAGTGACAACGGATACGAAATTGTAGATAAATACCGTACTTTAAGAGAAAACACTCAAGTAACACCAAAACCAATAAGATTCGATTAGAATCTTAATCCA
>OLVS01000891.1_pt1 | contig 11418 bp, 17 predicted proteins | sample 1644121 | NCBI WGS metagenome assembly OLVS01 (sample SAMEA103958121, study PRJEB25191) | human gut metagenome
AGCGGATTGCAACAATTTCGTCACGTGTGAGCTTGATGAAGCTCTGCAGGATGATGACAGATTTCTCGCCATGACCAAGCGGGAGACGATCTTCCGTTTTGTAGAACGGCTCCTTATGCCATGCGCCCGTAACATCATCCTTGACGTTCCGAGAGCTGACGGTGTAGTAGTTCACCTTCGTCAGATCGTGGAACAACGCAGTGACCGCCACCGTCTCTGGTGAGATCTCCAGTTCAGGATAGCGAGCCACAAACCCAGAGAGCTTGTCATACACATTGAGGCTATGTTCCAGCAGCCCGCCAGTATAGTTGCCGTGGAAGCGTGTGCTTGCCGGCGCAGTATAGAAGTCAGAACGTTCCAACCACGCCATCAGGTCTTCTATACCCGGACGATTGATAGTAGCGCAAATTTCAACGAACCGTTTTTTCAGATCGTCCAAATTTGCGATTTCTACGTTCATTACATCCATATTGACCACTCCTTTATTATGTTGGTGCCCCGAGGAGGGGACAACGCCCCTCCTCGTAAGGCGCAGGATTACTCTTCGATGATTTTGAAGAACACGTCGGTTCTACGGTTCAGGTAGGCATCGGCAGAACCGGGATCTGCAACCATCTTCGTGTTGCCATTGCCGACCGTAATCAGACGGTTCGGATCAATACCGCAAGCGATGAAATACTTGGCGACAGCCTTTGCACGTTCAGCAGACAGCGCCTGTCCAGAGTCGGAGTAGTTGCGGGCATTGATATTGCCCTCCACCTGGATAATCGCGCCATCCAGAGTATTGGCGATAGAGACGAACTCATCCATGATGGCGTATGCCTCTTCGGGGTTCTTGAACTGAGCGGTATCAGCCACAAACTCAACGGTCATGGATTTGGTCAGCAGCGCCTCATAATTGACGATTTCCTGCTTCTGCTCCTCGGTCAGCTCAACGGGCTTGCTGGTAGAGGCAGAGGTAGAAGAATACTTGCTTGCCAGAGGGAGCAGATACTGGTTATCAAAGAGTGTCATAGCCACCTTGCGATTGACCGTCTCACCCAAAGACTCCCAGATATCACACATATCGAAGTAGACAGAAGGAGCAGTGGAGTCCAACACTTCCTTATTCTCGGCGTAGCCCATCATTTCGGCATCGCCGCACTGAGCCTTAATCTCCTCGTCGGAAACGCCGGCGAACATAGGCATAACAGAACGGATGTAGTCAAACTCAGTGGTATACATTGCGTTGGCCTGGAAGATACCATCAATAAAGGCGGTCACAACGTCGGGGTGTGCCTGGGCAAAGTCGGAACGGTGTACGATACCGTCCATAATCAGGCTCTTAGAGGCTGTGGTAGAGAACATGATGTGCGCATCGCTGTTTTCGGTTGCATAGGACAGGTAAGGCTGCCAAGTCGCTGCCACGTCCAGCTGGCCGGCGAAGAACGCCTCGCCCGTCTCAGACGCATCGTCAAAGAGGATCATATTATCAATGATAGACTGCTTGTCAGCATCGGACAGGTCACTCTTATTAACAAACCATGCCACAAGCGTCTGGGCTTCGCTGAATCTGGGAACGCCGATCTTCTTACCCAGCAGATCATTTACGGTGTTGATACCGGACTTAGCAATAATGCCGTCGCCACCAGCGGAGTAGTTGGTGAATACCGGCATTACCACATCCAATCCGGCCTCCTGGAACTTACCAGATAGGAACGCGGCACGGTTGGTGGTATAACCCGCAGCATTCAGCTCCCCAGTAATCAAAGCGTTGCTGCTGGCAGTTGCGTCATTGATGATATTGATGTTAACCTTAATGCCCAACTGGTCGAAAATTGAACCGGGTTGCGTGGTCAAGCCCTGGTTAGCGTCGATAATAGGCTTCCAGCCCACCCACTCATCCAGAGACAGGTTAATCACGGAATCAGAAGTGTCCGTCTTGCCGGCAGAGGGCTTTGTCGTGGGCTTCTGGATGTGCTGCCAGACTGGGTACCCGAACTGATGGGTTTGTCGTCTGCGATGTTGTTCTTGTAGTAGTTGTAGCCGAAGCCGCCGATACCAGCGAGGAACGCCAGCACGATGACGAAGATCACCACACGGCCAGCGGTAGTGAGTTTCATTCTCTTCATGGTAAGTTACTTCCTTTCCTCTTTCACTTTGGATTTAGGAGCGTCGAAGGTGACGCCAGACCGTGGAGCCTGAATAGCCGGCTTCCCGTTATACTTTGTGGCGAGAGACTGCAGGTAAGCATCCGACTGAGCTTTCGCCGCATTTTTCTCAGCCATTGACATTTTGGTGGTGGTACGGCTTGCGTGAACGACAATCGCACCATCAACCTCTTTGCGAAGATCCTCCGCTCCGTCCTGGACACTGCCCAAGAGCTTATCAGTGGCAGAGTCCCGGCGCAGCTCGTCCAGATCGCCCAAGAGATCCTTCATGTTGCCACGGAGTTTCATTTCCTCGACAGTCATACGGCTCTGCTTTTTCAGCTCACGGAGCTTCTTGTCGTACGCTTCATAAACGGTCTGAGCCTCTTTTACCATAGGTTCAATCTCTCGCAGGTATCCCTCTTTCTGGGAGATTTCAAACAGGATTTCCTCACGCCTGGTTGAAAAAATGGCAGCATCGGCCATATTGCCAGATCTGACCAGAGACTCACACTTTGATTCAACGTCCTTCAGTTCTCCATATAGCTTGTTGAGGTTCTTCTGGACGGAGGATTGCTCGCCCACAAACCGATTCAGGGTGTCACCAGCCTTGTTGTAACGCTCCTGCACTTCCTCAATGGCTTGCTGGAAAACAGCCTTTGCACCCTCGGGTGTCTTGGCGATATCCTCCACGAAGATGTTGAGGAACCCTCCAACGAGGACTTTCAGCTTACCCCGGACACCGGGGAAGATGATCAGGGCGAGCACAAATACAACCGCTACCGTTCCAATCACAATGCCCATTACTGTGCTCCTTCCTTACCGGCAACGCCGTTCGCAAACTCCAAGAGTTGACTGATAGCTTCTTTTTCCTTCTGGATGGCGGCGCTGGAATCAGAGGTCTTTTGTTTGGAGTCCTCAATTCTGGCTTCCGCCTGCTCGATCAGGGACTTCAGATGTTCGATATCCGCCTCGGTCTCAGCGATCAGCGCATCGTTTTCCGCCCTGATACTATCCTCGGCAGCGTCCAAGGCGCGACCACGCTTCAGACCGTCCTCAATGAGATCATCCACATTGATCCCGTTGACGCTGAGAATGCCGGCGATGGACGCCTGTTTCTTGGCCTTAGTCATATCCTGGGGCAGAATGTCGATATACGCTTTGATCTTGAAGATCGAGTTCTCGTCATCGATATCGCCCTGCTGATAGATGGATGCGATCACATCATCATAGGACACCTGAGTAGCGTCAATTACCGGCGTCTCAGGCGCGTACATAGGCTCGGATACGGGTTGCATAGGGATTTCAGGCATACCTTCGTATTCGGTACGAACCAGTCCCATGCGTTCAAATAAACCTGCCATGGTTTGTTACAGCTCCTCTCGTTTCAAATTTGATTATTTTATCGCACATTTTGAACGCCTCGTCCTGGCTGTGCGTTACCATAATGATTGTGTTGCCTGTCTCAGCATGGACATCCAAAATCAAACGCTGCATTTTGCTACGGGTTTTGTCGTCCAAAGCGGATAATGGTTCATCCATAAGTAGGTATTTCGGCTTGACATACAGTGTTCTCGCCAACGCAAGGCGCTGTTGCATACCACCTGATAGCTGAGACGGCCATTTATCTGCATACTGCTCTAACCCAACCGCTGCAAGTACCTTGATAGCGTCATCGCGGCTACGGAGTTTTTTGTCCCGTTGGGCAATCAGCACATTCTCCGTGCAGGAAAGCCATCCGAAGTTGGAATAGCGCTGGTGCATCATGTACACAGGGTTCTTGTCGGCGTTCCGATAGGTAGTGCCATCAATGACAACCTCACCATGAACAGGGTGAAGAAGGCCAGAGATGGTTTTGAGGAGGGTCGTCTTACCGGCACCAGACTTCGCCAAAATACCGTAAATCAAACCGTCGTCAAATTCCTGGTCGATGTGCTCCAGAATTGCTTCGCCGTTGTACCCAATAGCCAGATCATTCAACTTGATCATCGCAGTACCTCCACTGGAATATCTTTCGGATCAGCAAGTTCCCCAACTTGTCAAAAACGAAGCTGAACAACATGATTACGATGATTGCCCCGAACACCACGGCGGTACGGCCTCTGGCGGAGCTTACATTGATGATGAAGCCCAATCCATACTTAGCGTTGGTTGCCTCTACCACGGCGCAGTATGTCCAGCCAATGCCATACATCATAAGGAACGTACTGAATATTGAAGGGAGCGATGCGGGGAGCAGGATTTCTTTGATTGTCTCCCAACTGGTCATTCCGATTGTCTTGCCCGTATCCATCAGATCTTGCGGTACGTCGTTAAAGCAAAGCAGGATCGACGGCAGCAAGTAGACAAACGTTGCAATAAATAGGAACGAAATTTTCATCTGCTCCCCAATCCCAAACCATAGGATCAGGAGCGGAGAAAATGCGGTTACGGGAACATACCGCAGGAAGGAAACAACCGGTATGATAGTTTCCTTGATAGGCTTCACGCCATAAATCAGAAGAGAGAGGGGAATTGCTACCAGCATAGAAAGAGCAGACGCACCAGTAATCCGTAGGAAAGAGTAGGCAAGTCCTTTTTGCAACTGGCCTGTCTCTGCCAACCCGACGATTGCTTCCCAGACGGTAGCAGGGGCGGGGATAAACAGCGGTTGGGTGAAGCACGAGGCCACATACCAGACGGCAATGAAACAGGCCAATAAAACCGCTCCCCGTATGCAGTTTTTCGCACGCCGTTTGACTGAAGTTTTCATTTCACGACCTCTTCTCATGGATCATCTTCGCCCAGCGACTTCATCATGAAGCATTCATCACAATAGCAGTCGCCAGTTGTTTGGATTTTGACATAATCGCCGACTATCGGTTCTCCGCAGGCATCGCAAAGGATAGTACGGGTATAAGCTCCGCCACAGTAAGGACAACCGCTGAAATCCTCATAGGGTGGAGAATCTAACCCATGGCGTTCTTCCCATCGCTTCGGATCGTCAAAGGTTTTGCCGCAGTCCAGACAGGTGTATTCACCATACATCAGCGCTTCACCTTCCAGACTGCCGTATTGCACCCAGACTTGCCAGGACGCCTACCAACGATCACAACCTTGCCCTCGGCTTTCATCTCTGTCAGACGAGGCCGTGTGAAGTTCGGACTGTTGGTGGGGATTTTGCCCTCAGAGACCAGCTTCTCGCCAATCTCATCAGCAGTCATACCGCCAGGATCACCGCTGGTCAGAATATCCAAAATCATAGCCTTACGATTAGGACGCTTCGGTTCGATCTGGTCATATGCTTCACGGCGGTTTCTCAACGCAATGCTCATATGAATCACCTCTTTCTATCCGACAAATGCCGGTTTCTGTTGCAGTGATAGTTGGACAAATCCAACCACCTTCCTGGACTCGACCTCTTCGAGTTTTACTGGACGGGTAAGATAAATCCGCTACCCCCCCACAGCACACTCGATATAACCTTTTTGGGTGGCCTGCTTAATTCTGACTTTCTCCATGGTCAACCTCCGGGCTTCTCAGAGCATACCATCCAGTCTTGGCTCCGCCCCCCCCGCTTCGGCTTTCAAAGCACGTGCAATGGTTTCGCCATCATATACACGATTGGCGTCTCCATTGTAATCATTGATATATCCGAGCTGCTTCAGTTCATCATTCTTATCAGAATAATTTACTTTGTCGCTAACATCGGTAATATCAAAAGTAGACAGTGCTTTTTCAAATGCGCCGATGCCGGAGAAGAAAGATCCAACTGCCATATCATCAAAGAGGTAGGGCATGGCTTCGTATAACTCTTTCATGATGGCACAAAGCACATCGACCACAATGGAATTTCCCGCTTGTTTATAAAGCTGAGAACCGCTACGGTCTTTGCCACCGTATAAATTCTGATTCATGGCTGCTTGAGCTTTGTAGAAATCTTCGTCAGAAAAGCCCATCAAGCGCCAGCATTCCTTTTGTGTAAGCTTACGGACACGGAAATGTGTTTTCACTTTTGTCCCTTCGCCCTTATTGGTTGTCAGGGTAGGGCATACCCCACAAGAATCATAAACACTCCCGTTCATTCCATGACCAGAAGGATTTACGTTTCCAAGATTGATAGGATTACTTTCAATCACTCTCTTGTCCCCCCCCCCCATCAATGGTGCGAATAGTGCCGCAGACATTATCTTTGAAAAAACGCACACCTTCATCGCATCGACGCTCACATACGATTTTCACATTAGCTTCCTCGCTTTCATCTATCTCAATCAATACATTGTCTTTTTGAACACCCGTCAAAGTGTTGGTACACATATTAGGGCGAACTTCCAAACGCTGTATTATCTTACCCCCCCCCACATATCTTCCACGAATTGCAGCGGGGATAATCGTATTATGCCCTTTCATCATTCCACTCCAAAAGATAATTGTCTTTCTGAACGGTTGAGATAGTATTGGTACAGTCATCGGTTCTGACTGAATACTGACGCATATTACATCGTCGTTCTTTCACAATTCCACGCTCATAATCCTTACGAATTTGTTTAGCATAAGGAGTCCGTTCATATCTCAGAATTTTCTTTTGTACCATGTTGCTCCATAACTCCTGTCATTTGCTGATTTCCAAAACCTTTATAGTCACGGGCCAGCAAAGTCAAGGCCGTCTCACAGTATCCTTCAAACTGGGTGCCTTTCTTACTCAGCTTCACACCGGCAAGTGAGCAAGTCCCAGCAGTGGTGGTCTGTGGAACCTCTTCCGCTGGTGCGGACGGTGTTACTGATTTGTCTGAACGGGGGGGGGTTATCATGGCAGCTACCTTGTCATCAGGCAGGTAGTATCGCTCGTCAACCTTATCCTCCAGCATATCTACCAGCGCTTTTTTCAAAGGGATAGGAGACGGGAACTTAAACTTCCCATTATCTAAATCCTTACGAATGATGACACAGTAAACACGCTCACGATTCTGGGGGATTCCGTAGTGTTTTGCATTCAGAACCTGCCAGTAGACGTTGTAACCGTAGTCTTCCAGCTCTTTGACAAAGAGGTTAAAAGTGGCATAGAAGCGAGAACCGGTAATATTTTTAACGTTCTCGTAGATAGCGAAGCGAGGCTTCTTTTCTCTTAGGAAACGCAGCCATTCGACCAGTAAGGAAGAGCGGGTCTTCTCGATTTCAGTTGATCCGCACTTAGGGCAATGGTCGCGTTGATCATAGTGAGCTTCCAGGGGATTATATACGTGGCCGCAATGCTTACAAGTCCATGCAGCCCCCCCCTGTTTGCCTGCTATGCTGAAATCCTGACACGGACTTCCACCGAACATGACATTGAAATCCGGCACAACCTTCTCATCGGCTTTGGTAATATCTCCGATGTTAAGGGTGGGATCAACACCATGAACGGCGCAATAGCTTTCTGCGGCGTAACGATCGAACTCGCAGAAAAGGGCAGTTTGGTAATCCAAATTAGTTCCTCCTTTGTTGGTTTTCTTTGTTGCTAAACGGAAGGTTGAGGGATTTACAATCTCCCTCGAACTGCTTTTATTCTATCATACTGTCTCCATAAAGTCAATAATTTTCTTTGTTGCTTACGCCTTTCTTGAGTTCAGCAGACCTTGCAGGATTCCACCTTCACCCAGTCCTTTGGTACCTTCGGAAAGGATACCGGCATACTGCATGAGCGACTCCGTGTCGATATCCTTCACCTTATCGGCCAATCCCTCCAGCAGATCGCGGAGAGCTGTATCCGTACCATGATCGGCAAGAATACTGCTCTTTTCCCAGTCGATAGCCTGCCCGCACAGGGGAACCATCTCATTCAGCATATCCTGATATCCGGCGTTCTGGACGTGATCCAAGTCCATAGCCAGATACAGCTCATTCATGGCATCCACATCCAGAGCGGGAACACCCACTTCATCTGTCTCGTTTTTGAGCGTCATGGCCGGAATATTGGTACACATCTGGAGAATAGTAGCTCGCAGCATAGGCGAGACATACTCAGGGCGGAACTTGCCCGTCGCATCGAAACATCCAGAAACCACACGATTCAGAAAGGTGCTCTTCTCTGCGATAGTCAGAGCTGTATGGAATGACACCTCAAAAGAGCTGTCCCCCACAGTAAACGCCTGGGTGTAAGCATCTTCCTTCTTGTTCTCTTTCAGAAAGGCTTTCACCGTATTTACAGCGATTTTCTTCATTTTATTGATCCTCCACAAGATTCATTGCCGCACGGAACGTCAGTTCGTCGGCGTGTTGGCTGATCCAGCCGCGATGATTTTCTACCAGTCGGCACACCGCCGTCCGATCATCACCTGCAAACCAGTTCAGATAGGGAACAAAACCGGAGCGCTCCGGGTGATCGAACAAATCATTCTGTCCCTCATGACCGATTACGATGATTTTGCAACTGTCATGTAAACGAGTCAAAACCTTCTTCAACTCGTCAAAGTAATAGTTCTGCGCCTCGTCGATGATTACCACTTTGTTCTCAAAGTTGGTACCACGCAGAAACGTGTGCGTAGCGCACTGGATATATGCGGTTTGATACTTCTCGTTGACTGCACCATCGTAAAATGCAGTATTGCGATTTACACCGATTTTTTCCAATGCTTCATAAAATGGCTCAAAATACGGCTCGGATTTTTCCTCGATCGTGCCCTTCAAATATGAGTAGGAGAGGCAATATAGACGATGCCATTACACCGTCCGTATTGATAAAGCAAATTGGCTGTGGCTGTAGCAATCAGTGTCTTGCCGGTACCAGCTTTAGCATTGCAAAACACAATCAGCTTCTCCGTGTCCCAAATAGCATCCCGAAAAACTTTCTGGTATTCATCCAGTCTCAGTCCATAAAAAGGATGCTCCTGCAGGGTAGCGGGGACATCATAGATTTCCATGCTGGTATTTTTCTTTGCCATATCTTCTTCACTCCTATCAAAGAATGGTATCAATGTCAGTTACGATCTCGTCGGCAATACCCAACACGATCATTTCTTCACTGAACAAGAACCAATCACGGCGATAGTTCTGGTCGTAGACTTCCTCCGTGATTCGGGTGCTGGACAAGATGTACTCCTTCATGCGTTTTTCCAATTCCTTGGTAAACTCCAAGTTGTCCAACATTTTGCCGATGCTTCCGATCGCACCGGAAGATCCATCATGAATGAGACAACTGGTATGAGGAAAGACATAGCGCTTATGGCCGGCCATCAGCAGAAGTCCGCCAGCGCTGTACACTCGGCCCATACCGATCGTGTAAATCGGTGTCTTGGACAGGTGGATCATATCGATGATGTGGAGCACCGTGTCCGCGCTGCCACCGTCCGAATTGATGAAGATTTTGATGGGCTTACGCTCTTCCGGCGCAATTCCCTTATCCTCGGCGTTCCACTTTTTGATATACAAAGCGATATCAATAGTGGCGTCGCTGATATCGTCATTCCAAAGAATCTCGCGCTTTTTCAACCGGCGATAATATTCCACCATAGTGGGATCAGGCAACGTGGTGTCTAATACCCCCCCCACGTCGATAAAATCCTCGTTAAACTCCTCCATGAGCTTCTTGGTCATCTCGTTCTTTTTCATTGAAGTCGTCCTCGCTTCCGATTTTGATATTGTTTACGACGTAATGCCCAATCATCGTGGCGTCCGCCAAGTTGTCGTTTTCAGTAACGATCCCATAAATATCCCTTGCAGCTTGCAGCGATAGGATTTTTGATGTCTTTTTGCCCGTAGGTTCGACAGATGTGATCTTTGACTTGATCTCCTTTGTCGTCCTACCTCTTGCTTTGCAGTAATTTTGCCATTGTGTGGGTGCTACCAAATTGTACAAAATATTCGTTTTTTCACACATATTCACGAGTACGCCCTGTAGTTGAGCCAGTTTTTTGAAAGATTGAACATTCTTTCTAAGCTGAATGTCTTCCAAAAACACCGCATCAATGTCGTGCGTTCGGATCACCTCACTAAGCAAAGCCTCAATGTGCAAATTTGCCTGCTCGAATGTATAGTTCTTGCTATCAAAGCCCCACGTCCCATAGTCCAGCAGTTTCTTTCCCTCATAGTCATAAACCGCCCATGCGCCGTGTCTGGCTTGGTCAACGGCCAAGATTTTCACCCGTCTCACCACCTTTCTTTATGAGTCTGAAAAGGAGGGCCGAAGCCCTCCTTCCCATTACTCCTGCTGCGACTCAGCCTCGTTATTTACCTGTTCTTCGGCCTTGGTTTCCTCCGCTTCGACTACTGCTTTCTTTGCCCTACTGTTTTCGTGCGCCAAAGCATAGATTTCCGCCAGCAGTGCTTGCACACTCGGCGTATATTCTGCCGTATTACGAAGGTCGATGCCGCGTTTCCGAAGAGCGCTATATGCCTGTTTCGCATCGTGGTTAGCCTGATACCCCATGAGCACCGTCCAAATGTAGTAGTGCTCAGGGGTGTCAGTATGAAGCCTCCAGCTCCGCTCTTTCTCACAGGAATAGCAGGTTTTGTACGAAGCGCCGCACACCTTGCAATTCCGAATCATGGTAAACCGCCTTACTCCTCAAAGAGGATGTAGCACAGCTCCGCGTCGTCGGCGCAGTAATCCTTCAGAGCAGTGAAGGAGAAGGGGTGCGTACCTTCCGTGGTCAGGTTGACCGTGAAGTTGTTGTCGATCTTGGCCTTGGGGAAGACAATCTTACCGGCACGCTTGACAGACGGGTTGCACACGTCAGCAGCCAGAATGTCCACGACATACATCGCGGCTTCGGCAAAGCTCTCGGCGCTGTCCACCAGCTTGACGGCAGAATCCGTCTCGTACTCATAGAACACACCAACAGTGGTTCCGACGAAGGAAGCGGGCAGAGTGATAACCTTGCCCTCGATCTTGGCGTTACCCTCATCAACGCCGACCTCGATCATGCCGCTGATGTTCTTGTCCTCGCTCATGGTGTACACGGCAGCGGGGGCAGAAGTGGGCACGTGCTTCAGCGTAGCGGTCTTGGTGCCCTTGTCGTCCGTCACGGTGAGGATAGCAAAGTCGGCACCCTTGACCTTCTTGGAGCTATCGGCCACCTGTACCTCAGATCCGAGCTGTGCGCCCATCAGGTTCAGGTTCAGCAGAGACAGCTCACCAGAGAAGTTCACACCCTTAGCGGTGTCGAAACGGGCGAGCAGGACGCCCTGAGCGTCAGTCTTGTCGGTAGACTCGCCGGTGAACTCGATCTGGGGACTCTCCACGCTCGTACCGGTGAAGTCCACCAAACCCGTTGCCAGGTTGATCTGAGTGATCCGACGTACCTTGTCGATGACAAATTGAGTTGCGTTAAAC
>OLVS01000901.1_pt1 | contig 11328 bp, 10 predicted proteins | sample 1644121 | NCBI WGS metagenome assembly OLVS01 (sample SAMEA103958121, study PRJEB25191) | human gut metagenome
AAATGTTGCTCAGGAACTTATAAAAATAATTATCAATTATGTTGCGGAATTAAGGATTTTTTAAGAGTCACGTAACATAATTGTCGGTTGCCACTATACACGGTGTCGAAAAAAATATGCTTACCATCATCAGAAAATCGAGGATGAAGGTCGCAGCGGCATTCATTCATATAGGCAGTAGATTGATATACTTCCAATAATTGGTATACTGCATCAGTATTTCTATCATACAAAAATAGGTGTTGCATTCTGCTCTTATCGGGGTATGTGTCAAAGACTATTAGATTGCCATAACATGATGGATGCCCATCTCCATATCTCAGCTGCGACATAGTTTCATTGCATTTAATGTTAGCACTATCTATGTCACATTCATAAAAAGCATCTCTTCCATTATATCTGAAATATCCCAAAATGGTTGAGTTATCAACCCAACAACAATGACTTACCATCTTATCATCCACCAAAACTTTCATTTGCTTAAAATCAGAGTATATCAACCGGTCAAAACGTCTTTTACCCTGATAATATCGATGTATAAAGATGAATCCTTTTCCATCAGGTCGAATCATAACATGATTAACCACATGGTTGCATGTAGTAAATATGGTTTTGGGTTGTAATGCAACAATATCTTTCAATGAATGTATCAACTGGAATTTCCTGGTGAGATAATCTACTTTGAAAATCCCGTCATTCCTCAAATCCTCCATCTCAATTTCCGAAGGCAGGGGAAGGTTACGATACCCATAGTCGGCACGTAATTTCATAATCCTGCTATAGTTTATCGACAGGAAATAATTGTTTCTAAATGAGTCCTGAACAGGCATATCGAACTCTGAAATCACTTTTTGCCCACTGATAGAATATACCTTAGCCCCATAATGGTCATCTTTAAGGCAGTTATATATCACCTTATCGTCATCGAGCCATTGCGCCCGTGCTCCTTGCTGCCAATTATAAGTGCATGTCGTGCCAATGGTGATTTCTTTTCCAGCATCTGTCCTAACAATGATATCTATGCTGGTTGTAGCTGATGGTTGTTTTATTGTAGGTTGTTGTATAGTGCGATGAAAAAGAATATTCCCCTTGCGGCTACAAGGCTTATCGTAGTAGCCAAAGAAAGTTTCACCGCCTCCATTTGCCTCCACTTGCATTATTTCTGAAACCTTGCCTTCATCAATCTTCGAAGTGTAATTTTTCTTATAAATCACTGCACTCAATTTGATGTATATCCATTTTACATGTTTTTTCAACCCCGGGAAGGTAGAAAGCAACGATGCTGCCAATCTTTCTTTTGTGCTAAATCCTGCCATGCTTATTTAAATATTTTATGTTTCATACGATTAACAAGCATCACTTGAATTTTCTTCAAATCAACAAATGATGTATCGCTTTTTATTGTAATCACTCTTTTGGGAGCTAGAGGATTCATGTTGGCAAACTCCTCAGCAAGTAATGCGAACAAGTTATAATCATTTAAAACCTTCAATCGAGCCTGTGCTATATCGTTATTTCTGCACGAGTATATGTCTTGTTCTATGGCTTTGTTAATGGCTGAAATAGATGCATCAGCATCGTGGATGTCAATCGGCAGGTAAGAACTGGGACTAAAATATTCTGCTAAATTGGGGCATCCGTAATAAAATGGAAATGCCAATCCCAAATAACAGTCGGCCAATTTTTCAGTCCAATAGTGTGGATACGCAGAATTTTCGATGCAGATATGATATTTGTATGGAGCAATTACTTCCCATTTGTCATCAAAGTCTCTAAAACCATGTCCAAATAAATCAAGACTATCGCCATAATACTCTTTCAATCGCTTGGCAAACTCAATACGGTCTTTGTGACCCTGCGTGAAGCATTTATTGCTCGTTATTATTGACATCAACTTTGTCTTTTCCGGCTGAACAGTTGACAAACTATCGAAATCTTGACTGTACTTAACACTTATCGATTGCCCAGTATTGTGGGTAATCTTGCCGATATGCCATGGTTGAGCTGGTTGCACCATCCGCATGTTACAATGTCGAATTTTATCTTGCACCGATAATACCCTTGCAAACTGTTTTACAAATCCATGCGAATAGTGATACACTGTTTCAGGCTCTCCTGTAATAAACAGAGTGTTGTTGGGACTGCATTTGCAAGTTTCTGTTTTGCGTTGCCCCTTACTATATACTACCCAGAAATCAGCTTCGGGTATATCTTCATTGATGTGGAAATGGTACTCACCCCACTCATAACCTCGCTCAGGCAATTGACGATTGCAACCAGCATTATCGTTGGCAATTGATAGTTTTACGTGATACATAAATATGTTGATTATTCAATTTGTTGCACATCCTATTGTCAGCACTATTGTGTCGGTTAGTGCTGTAATGCTATGAATTTGTTTGGGCTTAACTTGAATAAAATCATCTTTTACCAATTTAATCTGTTGTGATTCGACTTGAATTGTCAACATCCCTTTAATGACAAGAAAGCATTCTTCCATTGTGGGGTGAACATGAGTTTCAGATTGTTCTCCTCTTTTTAATGTTGTTATGGCTATTTGTGTCAATCGGGTCTCGGTTTCTCCATTGGCTAACAGGACTTTTTTGCTCCCAATCCTGTGTGATGTTGCTATTGCCTTCACCGAATTGATGTTTCTAATAATTCCAGTCATATTTTCTTCAACTTAAATTGGTTTGAATACAGCCCGCCAGTCATAATCCCCATCTTTGAATGTCTGTGAAAATATTCTTGATGCACATCTTAGCAGGTATGCTACTGCGAATATTATTAAGAACATAATCAATATATTAATGGGGAAGATTTTGTTCATAGAATCGGTGAATAATGCGTACTGCACTATATATATTTCAAGGCAAAGACCACCAATAAACTTTATACTCCATCCAATGTAAGTATGGTTATATAATTGTTTAAGTTGTTGGCTGTTACAAATCTTGTAGGAATAAAAGGTTATGCCGAGCAATGGCAATAAAGAAATTATCTGACATTGCGACATATGTGTACTTCGCATTGATGCAATGAGGATTACATAATATACCACAACGCTGAGTAATAACTTTGTCGCATCCGACCAAAATCGGAAACGCAGCCCTTGATTTGATTTTCGACCTATTATTGCGCCTAACAACATAAACAAAAAATAGTGGATCCATTTGTAATAAGTATTGCCATACATGCTTTGCCCTTCGGGAATCTTAAACAATGGATAGCATAAGACTACCACTACTGTTACGCAGGCAAATGCAATCCACAAATGGTTTTCCATCAGCTTACGAATGAACCACAATACTACATAATACATCATAATGCAAGTAACGAACCACCTTCCCCCGTGTATGACTGTGTATTTCATGTCATTTTGATAGTCAAACACTAAAGCAGCAAGAATAGCCCAAGCAAATATAGTTGGATATATGCGATTGACACGTCGCTTATACCAATTGTCAAAACGACCCATCCGACCCATAAAAAGAGTGAAGCCCGAAGCAAAAAAGAATAACACATCGCCAATAGCACCACCAGTGGCAAGCATACTAAACTTGCCATAAAGTAGCCCCATATGTGAATTGGTAATTATGAGTGCTGCAAAAAATTTTAAAATATCAATGCTGATGTCTCTCTGTTTCATCATTTACAATAATATTTTACACTTTAAAATAGCGAATTGCTGATTTGAAAGTATGATATGAAACATTGTTAAAAATTGATATTTTTACAAACGATTTACGCTTAACGCTATATTGCAACATTATACCTTTACGATATGTTATCAATCTCCTTAATACAATAAATTTCTTATTTCTTGATATTAACTTCCATAAGAAATCAGGATAAGGGAGAGCATTGTCATATAGTGATGCTATTTCTGTAAGGTATCTTTCCTTTTGAGTTTTTGAAATACTTTCGTTACGCCTCATAAATGCGGCTAATGGCACATCAACTGGAATAAATTCTGCAAATTGAGCAAACCTGCGCCATAAATCAAAGTCGCCTGCCAAGCGTAAAGAGCCATTAATTCCACCACTTTTAATATATAATTCTTTTCTCCAAAACATACTTTCTTGCATCAAGAACCCATAAGCGTTTTGATGAAAATAACCTCTCGCTATGTCCTTGGAGCGTTTTGCGCCTACTTGAGGGAATATGTCTGTCAAATTTCGATTTTCATTGATATATGCTGGACGTCCACCAATCCAATCTATTTCTGAATTAGCGGTAAATATTTCGTTGACAAGCCTAAACGTGTGCGGGAAATATGTATCATCAGCATTTATATATGCAAATATGTCACCAGTAGCGACTGCAAACCCCTTGGCTATTGCATCGTACATTCCATGGTCTGGCTCTGAAATCACGACAGCAATTTTATCTCTATATTTGTTAATTATCTCCATTGACCCATCTGTAGAACCACCATCGACTATGATATATTCCAAATTGTCATAATTCTGAGATAATACTGAAATTATAGTACCTTCAATATATTTCTCCATATTATAGCATGGAGTTACCACTGAAATTTTCATATCATTGTTAATATTTTGAGGCATCTTTATTCCAAAGGAAAGGAAATAGAAGATGAATATGGTTTGAAATAAATGTTATTATTGCTGCAAGTAATCCATAATGTCTCTGCTTATAAATAAAGAATTCCATAGGATTTGCTCCATTACCACCAGGGCGATATAAAAATTTTATCCGTTTATGAAGAGGTATGTTTTTATCACTCCACTTAGGAAGCTTTTCGTGGCTGTCGCATATACCACAAGCAACATCTGATATATATGATTTAATCCTCATTTTCTGCGCTCTTAAGCCATAATCAGTATCACCAATGGCATGATGAAACACGGGGTCATTCTTGCCTACCAATTTGTAAACCTGTCGAGGAATTAAAACGATATTTCCATTGAATGTATCACATTCTGTTATACCTTTAACATCGGTGATAAGACCTGTATATTTATTTCTCCCTCCATACGTAATTTTCTCTCTTTTGCTATCTATCGTGTAACCAACTATAATAGCTCCATTATTCATCTTGTCAGAAGTTGATAGTAACGAAGCAATAGCATTTTCAAACAAAATTGTATCATCATTCAACCAAAGATAAAAGTCATAATCACTTTCCTCTGCTGCGCTCCATGCCTTATACATTCCCCGATTCCAAAATAGATTTCCATCTCCATCAATTATATTAGTATCAGGGAAAAATTCACGAATTGCTTCTGCTGTCCCATCTGTGCAACCATCATTCGTTAGATAAACTTCAATGTTTATCGTGTTTGGAATTTGCTGTGAATGAATTCCATTTAAGCACTTCAATGTCTTATCTTTACGATTATGCACTGTAATTAATACAGCAATTCTTGCTTTCTTCATTTTCTTCATCCATTTGCAATGAATAATCAATAAATAACAAAGCCCAAAAGAAAGGATAGTTCAAATAATACTCTCCGTTCAAAAGAACTATTATAATTAATAAGAATACAATTTTTTGAAAACGGCTATAACTCAACAATTTTCTAAACAAACAAGTGTAATAACAAATCATGGCAACTATGCCAAACATATTGATTGAACCTGTAAAACCATTACTAATATCTTTTAAATGCTTCCAAAGGGAGCCATATCTCATTTCCAGCAAAAAACCATTTCCTATAATTGGATGTCTCATAATATTTTGATAATCTAAATAAAATGATCCCATCCGCGACCAAGACAATTCACCTTCTTTTAATTTCACTGTTGCTGTATATTCTTCTGATATTTTATCTCCCAAAAATGAAACATAGGAGAATGACATTGCAATAATTAGTGCAATAAACAGAAAGGTAATAGACTTTGTAGCAAACGGCAGTTCACTTGTTGCTAATGCGTAGGCAATTAAAATAGCAAACGCAATATAACCAGTAGTGCTTTGGGTTGTGATGAGCGTAATGATTAAAACAATACATTCCTTACGATAGTTATCCCATAGATATTTGAGGTTATTGAGGTATAATAAAGGAACAATCATGATAAAGCCTTGGAAAGCACCTGGTTCCCAAAACATTCCAGAATTTCTGGTCAGTCCGGAACCTGCACTTATCATGTTAAATACAAACAGTGTTTTATATCTATCAAAATTTACTCCAAATGGTCCTCCTATGATTTGAATTAAAAAAAATAGTAAACTAAGCAATGACAACCAATATATCACTTTCAAATAAGTGTATCGAAATGAGGTCTGTAGGTAACCGACAACAAGAAATGCCACATATAATTTAAAAAGGAAATTTATATTTGCAGGGATAGATATACGCGGTAACATTAGGTATTGCATCATCATAAGCGTGATAAAACCGCATGTCCACAAGCACAAATCTTTTGAAAATAAAGAAGAACGATGCGCAATACATATAGTCAGCATAATAGGAATCATTATGATTGAACTCCATTCCGTGCCATATATAAATACAGGATTCCCACTTACACACAGGAATAAGAATACTATTATGTATTGTGTTTTTGTTGGCTTGATTCTATTTGGAATTTCAAAATAACACATTGTAGCTAAATTTAATTTCCTCCAGTGATATCCAAACATACAAATAGCATAATTAGATTATTCACGGCATAAACTGCTTATGTGAAGATGTCTTATCTTTACACTTTAAATTATTTACCCCAAATCCCTAATGCGCTATTGTCTAATAATTTATGAAGCTGAACAGTAAACACTATAGAGTAAATAATGTTTATAATTATCATTGACATAACAACTCCGATGGCTCCAAAGTGCTTCCCCAATAAAAAAGATAGAGGAATATGACAGATTAATCCAACAAGAGTTACATAAGTTTGAAGTTTAACTTTACCAATACCGTTAATTAGCATTGTTTGAAATGTGGCCCAAGCAAAAACAATTACAAAAAAAGCGACAATTACAGTCATCTTCAATGGAATAGTTGCCCTATCTCCTATCCAAAGGTCATAAACAAATGGAGATAAAATTACCATTAATATCACCCCCAATAAAAGCCCACAATAAACTTTCTTCATATTGCAATATGTTTGCTTCATCCATCTCCAATCATTCTTCATATACGCATCTGTAAATGCTGGCCATAATGGCGCAAGTATAATATTGAATGTCATAGAAGCTGCGCCAATATATTTGTAAGCAATATTATAAGATGTAACTTCTGTAGGGGAGGATACATTGCTTATCAAAATGTTAGTCGCTTGATATAACACTATCATTTGTATTTGAATGATAAAAAACTTTACACCTAAATTAAGTATGTCTTTTATCTTTGATTTGTCAAAATAGGATATTGATGGTCTTACTTGTTTAAGTATTCCAGTATATAGTACATACGAACTTATCATCAATACTAAGGTAGGCAAATATGATATGGCGGATGCCAGATTTGTCAAAGAGGGCTTAGTAAACACACCTAACAAATAAATAACTATAACGGAGCATATATTGCCTATTACAGGAAAAGCAGATGCTAATGCAACTTTCTGATAAGCCGATACAACAGCCGTAATGACATTAAATATCATTTGTAAACTGAAGCATACAAGTAATATTGAGACTACGATACTCAACTCCTCATTATATATGGAATCGACATTTAAGAAAGAACTCCAATTAATATGTGGTATAATAAACTCTCCAATTATGCAAAGAGGTAAGAATATCAAAATCATTACCACATAAGTTGTGGAAACCAAGGACTTGCCTTTTTCTATTTCATTTTTTGCTAAAGCTTCCGATAATTTATTTTTAAGACCTAATGTTAATCCTACGTCGAAGAAATTTAACCATAATATTATAGATGAAATTGTAAGCCAAATTCCATATAACTCTTGTGACAAATACCCTAATGTCAGTGGAACTAATATAAGTTGAATAAGGATGCTAATGCCTTTTATAAAGATTGATCCTATCATATTCTTTTTTACTGAAAGGCTCCTTTCGTCTCCTTTTGTAAAAAAGAGTTTAATTTTGGCCAACATATCGTCTTGTCTGGTTATTAAAACACATCATTTAAATTAATCATGTTTACTTGCATACCATTTAGCAAATTCCCTTAGTCCTACTCTAAGAGAAGTAGAAGGCTTGAACTCAAAATCCTGTTCAAGCGGTGTTGTATCTGCATAAGTCACAGGGACATCTCCCGGCTGCATGGGTACAAGCTCTTTATGAGACTCAAAGTCATAGCCTGTTGGCAATACTCCAGCACGAACCAATTCCTCTTGTAGGATGGTTACGAAATCAAGTAGGTTTTCAGGATTGTTATTGCCTATATTATAGACCTTATATGGTGGTATGGGCAGTCCGTCTTCGCCATTGCTTCGTTCGGGTGCGTGTCGCATCACACGTATCACTCCTTCCACAATGTCATCAATGTAGGTAAAATCACGCTTGCAATTGCCATAATTAAATATCTTGATGGTTTCACCTTCCACTAATTTCTCTGTAAATCCGAAATAAGCCATGTCTGGGCGTCCTGCCGGACCATATACAGTGAAGAAACGCAAACCTGTTGAAGGTATATTATAAAGCTTACTGTAAGCGTGTGCCATCAGTTCGTTACTTTTCTTTGTAGCTGCGTAAAGGCTTACAGGATTATCTACCTTGTCATCAGTAGAGTAAGGCACTTTCTTGTTGCTGCCATACACACTGCTTGAACTGGCATAAACTAAATGTTCTACTCCTGTTTGCCCGTGGTCGTAAGAATGGCGGCAAGCCTCCAAGATGTTGTAGAAGCCAATCAGATTGGACGCTACGTAAGCATCTGGGTTGGTGATGCTATAGCGCACTCCTGCTTGTGCAGCAAGATTAACCACTACCGATGGCTGATATTCGGCAAACAACTTAACTATAGTGGACTTATCGGCTATATCTCCTTTGACAAACACAAACGTTGGGAAGGAAGAGAGTCCTTTCAATCTTTCCTCTTTTAGACGAACATCATAGTAGTCGTTCATATTGTCAATGCCAACTACCTTGATGCCAACAACTTCTTGAAGCAATCTCTTGGCAAGGTTTGAGCCGATAAAGCCAGCGACACCGGTAATAATTACTGTTTTCCCTATCAATGAAATATTGTGTGGCAGCATGATTTTATTTTATTTGGATCTCAATTGATTTCGTCAAGTATTTTGTCTTGCTCTTTAAGAAATTCTTCATAACCATTCTTATACAAGAATATATTTTTAAATATCTCGCTGAAGCCTTCTTCGTTAATCTTCCTCACTCCATCTTCATTGACAGGCAATTTTTCCCCTGTGCTTGTTACAAAGATTCCCCATTCAGAACCAAATACGAAACTGATTTTTGTAATTAAATTATTTTCGTCTTTATACTCATCTGTCAGGGTTATCTGCTCAGTGTACTTAGTGACAATAAGAACTTTGTTGGTTTCATTCTTGTGAAGGAAACTTTTTAGCAAGCGGTTAAAGTGGGGGTCATTGAATGAATATCCGACAAGGATTACTAATTCACTTGAAAGGAAATCCGATGCAAGCCTCTGATAATAAATAGCATAAGGCATATTATTAAGGGCATTATCTTTGGTCATCCCCGTTGTAATGAAAGTGTTGAAATCATAACAAAACGGTGTTTTTGTTATAACCAATGTGCCCTGATTGTAAATACCCTTCCATCGTTTATCCTCTGCTATCTGAATATTTGCTTCGTAGGATACATTTTCCTTATCATTGAAAATGAATCTTAAATGACCATGTGGAAAATATATTACTTTATCCTCCGAAAAAAATTTCTTTATATCAAGCATGTTCTTGTAGGAGTCTTGATTGTAATCAAAACAATACTCAAAACATTCAAGCTGGTCTATTGAAGTTGGTATGCAATCGTCATAGTTGAGTGAAACAACAGATACCTTTTCATTATTGTCAGAAATTTTTCTAAGGAAATCTTGTTGGAGTTTTTGCAGGTAGTCATAGTCATCTACCCGTTCGCTTCTTTCTGAGTACAAAATAGTATTTGCTATAATCTCTCGAAACAAGAAAGGTATATACTGGCTTTGGCTACGATGTGGATACTGCATTTTTAAGTATGCAGCTATCCGATTAAACACATTGTTGCAAGGAATGGCATCATATCCTAATGATGAAATCTTATCCACAATCTCAGCGAGTTGTTCAAAATTCAAACAACCACAGACGGAAGATTTCAGCAGTGAAATGACAAATTCAATATCGGGAATACCATATCCATCCGCATTGTATTGATTGTAAATTTCTAACATCTTCCTCCAATTATCTTCCAGCTTTACCTGTTGCGTGAAATATTGGGTGGACAGATGATTCTTATAGAATGGGAATGAAGCTCCAGCTCCAAATAAAATTGTAACCATACTTAATCCCTTCTGAAAATATCCCTAGTATAGACTTTCTCTTTCACATCATCCAAGCAAACATCGTAGCGATTGGCGATGATGGCCTGGCTTTGTTCCTTGAACACCTGCAAGTCATTCACCACACGGCTACCGAAGAACGTGCTGCCGTCCTCTAATGTGGGTTCATAAATGATAATCTCGGCTCCTTTCGCCTTAATACGCTTCATCACGCCTTGTATGGCAGACTGCCTGAAATTGTCGGAATTTGATTTCATGGTCAAGCGATAAACGCCAATCACACAGCCGTGTTCCTTATTAGCATCGTAGCTACTGTTCTCAGTATAATACCCAGCTTTTTGCAAGATAGCATCGGCTATGTAGTCCTTGCGGGTGCGGTTACTCTCTACAATGGCTTGTATCAGGTTTTCGGGCACATCGGCATAGTTGGCCAACAACTGCTTGGTGTCTTTGGGCAGGCAATAACCTCCATAGCCGAACGATGGATTGTTATAATGTGTACCAATGCGTGGGTCAAGACCCACCCCTTCAATGATGGCTCTTGAATCCAGTCCTTTCACTTCCGCGTATGTATCAAGCTCATTGAAATAGCTCACACGCAGGGCAAGGTACGTGTTGGCAAAGAGCTTGACGGCCTCGGCCTCCTTCATGCCCATGAACAGCGTATCTATGTTTTGTTTGATGGCGCCTTCTTGCAACAGAGCAGCAAAAGTCCTTGCCGCTTCTTCCATGCTTGCTACATCTGTTACAGTCAATTTTAACGTATAGGCTCCATTTGATATAGGACGATTTATAATACCATGAAAGTCTTTTTCTGTACCAATAATTTCATAAACAGGATTATTAGTTGAGGGTTCCTCGGTTACAGCCCATTCATAGCGCAAATTAGAACCATCAAAACCATCTTGGGTAATAGATGGTACAATATCGA
>OLVS01000902.1_pt1 | contig 11316 bp, 16 predicted proteins | sample 1644121 | NCBI WGS metagenome assembly OLVS01 (sample SAMEA103958121, study PRJEB25191) | human gut metagenome
AAAAATAAGGGGAGGAAAATTCCTCCCCTATATTATTACACATTTGCGCCGCCGCAATTAAAGACTAAGGTATCTGTTCCTTGAACTAAATCATCAGTAGAGCCGCTCTTTGCAATCGCTGCTAAATCAGCATCATTTGCCTTCGCATTTAAAGCGGTCTCTAAACCACTGATTTTGCTTTGTGCTAAAACAGGGATGTCATCAGCAGTTAACTCACGAGTAGATACACTAACGAGACCATCGGTTTGAGAAATCGCTCCAATGATTGTGCCTTGGCCAGCAGTAACTTCTGTAAGGTCTAACTTGCCAAGCTCAGTAGTAACATAGCCCTTAGCTTCGGCTAGCTTGGTTGTAGCATCTTCCTTGGTTTCGTAAGTTGTGCCAGCAACAGCAGTGGTTAGAATATCATCATAACCAGAAGCTTCGGTTTTCTTGATATAATTTGTGGCGGTTTCCGCAGCCATAGTACCAAGGTCAGCAGTGTTAGCCTTTGCAGCTAAAGCATCGGTTAGACCGGCAATCTTGGATTGAGCAATAGCAGCATTAGCGGCAATATCACTATCTACCACAGTGCCGTGCTTAATATGAGAATTTTGGTCACCCAGTTCTTCAAAATGGCCTTCTGTCTCGGCATCAGGCTTTACATAGATGTGCTCAGTACCATCAGTCTTGATGTAAATATCGCCGTTTTCAGCAGAAGCAGGTAGATTCTCTACTACGCCCTTAAAGTGAGTTACGCCTGTCAGGCCCGCAATAGCTGTGTCTAAGTCGCTCTTAGTGATGACCTTGTTTGTTTCTTTATCATAGTTGTCGCTTTGGAAGGCTAAGGTATCTTGTTTTGCAGCTAGAGCACCAGCAAGGCCATTCACTTGGCTCTGCTCAATTGTGGGAATATCGCTCGCAACCAAAGCGCGCTTGCTTACAGAAATCTTACCGTCGGTTTGAGAAATCTTCTCAATAATTTCACCTGTGCCAACAGCAACTTCTGCTACATCCAGTTCCGCAATCTTAGCATCAATTTGAGAACCGACGGAGCCGCCTTCGCCAATGGCAGTTTCTAGGGCTTCTACGCGAGTATTGGTGGCATCATTTAGGCCCTTAGCATAAGCTTTGGCGCCCTTTACGGTTGCCTTCTCAGCATCGTCCGTGTCCATGCCCACTACCGCAGTAGCATAGCCTTGGGCTTCTGTCTTAGTGGCATAGTCCTTAGCTTCTACAGCGGCCATAGTAGTCTTTTCATCAGCAGAGGCTTTCGCGGCAATTACAGCATCTTCTAACTTACCTAAAGTATTGTAAGCTTCTGCGGCATCGCCTAATAAAGCAGTCTTTACAGCTGCGGCAGCACCCTTTTGCTCGTAAGTATCGTTTAGTTTTAAAGCAGCAATAGCATTGCTAATTTGAGTAGCGACTGCGGTATCACCAACTAAGGCCTTAAGAGCATTAATATCTGCGCTGGGGTCAGGAATGGATAAAGTGGCAACCTCAGTAGAGTAATTCTCTGCGCCTTTAGCACGAGACATTAACTTATATGTATAATCGTTGTCGCCCTTAATAATTGTATATTGAGTATCAGTATCTTGAACCTGACCATTAATGTAAGTGTCTAAGCCAGTAATTTCATTTGCTGCATAGGTAGGTTTGCTCGCTTCCTTTGCCCAAGTATGAACATCAGAAGCAACGGCTTGAAGCCAAGGTAAATCTTTGAAAACATGTACGCCATCGCCAATTTTTTGAAGAACGGCGGGTGGCTTAGCAATGCCTGCAACAGTTACGCCACTTGGAACTGCGCAGATTGCAACTTCGCCAGCTTTTAGAACTAAAGTAGATTTTTGCCAATTTTCATAAGTATCATACTTTAGAGTAATCCGTGTATTTAAAATGTGTTCAGCCATAAATAATTACACCTCGTTGTATATGTGCAAGTATTTTTTATAAAAGAGAATACTTAATTTAATAATTAAGCATTCCCACCATTAATAATGAACTCTTCATTTTCTGGAACAAATAACTTACCAACAGAAAGACGATTAACTTCCATTTCGCCATTTCCTTGGATTGTAATTTCATTATCTTCCTTACTACCTTTAACAAGGCCAAGCGCGGTTTCTGTTGCAACAGGAATGACAAGATTCTTATTCTCATCAATTGTCGCGGCAACAGTGCCTAATAAAGCACCTTCAATGATATTTGCTTGTGCATTTTCTACCAAATTGGCTAACTTTACGTGTTCGGCAGCGCTCATTGCGCCCGCGGTAGTATTGGAAGCTAGAGCTAATTCAAGGCCATCCGCACTGACAGCTAGTCCGTTAGCTTTTTCTGTATTAAGTTGAACGGCTAAAACACCTTCAGTAGTAATAGAAAGGCCATCACCTTTCTTTACACCACCAAGGTCGCTAGCGGTCGCAGCAGGAAGAGTATATTGTTCTGCTAGCGCAGCAAGAACGCCATCTTCAGAAAGAGAAAGGTTCTTCCCAATAGTTTTAATATTGGCAAGACCAGATAACTTGGTGATTTGCTCATCTGCGACAAGAGATTTTCCCTCTGCCTTATCAACCTTGTTGTTCCAAGCAGAACGTTCCTCATTAGTGATGTGTAAAGTTGTGTCAGCTTTATGGTTGTTTAAAGCAGTTTGAACTTCACTTACTGCTTCTGTGGTAGCATAGCCACTTAAATCAACGCTTGTGCCACCGACTTGGACTAGTGCTCCGTCAATGAGCATATAATCATTATATGCGTCGCCAGAAGTAACTGTAGCGTCCTTAACCATATAAACGGTATTGACATCAGCTGTAGAAGCTTCAGGTAAAACTTCTACAATTGTGCGCTTAATATGACCAGCAGAGGCAATTAAACCAGCAACAGCAGTATCAGAAATAGCTTTACCGCCGTCGGTTAAGATAATGTCGCCAGTCATAGTGCCGCCGGCAAGAGCAAGCTTGGTGGCTAAAGCATCATTATTAGCTTTAATATCACCGCGAATGGTGCCTACAGTTTCAGCATTACCTAATGCACTATTAATTTCATTTACAGAAGTTTGTAAAGAACCAATAGCGGAATTTAGGCCTTCAATAGTTGTAGTAGAAGGCTGATACCAAGCAATTTCAAAAGTGCCATCAGTGCCTGCGATTGCTTTAGGCTCTAAGCCAGCAATCCAAGGATGGGTTTCATCAACGATTTGCTTTTCGTGATGCCCAGCAACATAGCCTTCTTGCCCTTCTTCTCCTACTGCATCTACCCAACGGTAATATTCAACGCCCCAGTTTTTTAAAGAAAGCGCGCCATCGTTTAATACAATAGTTTTATTATCACCTACAGTTGCACTGCCTACTTCCTTTAAAGTGCCAGTAGTATCGGTGATAATGTACGCAGTGGAAGTGTTATTTACGTCATCAACTAATGCTAAAATTTGGCCAACATAAGCGGTTGCGCCAGTTTTAGCATAATTTTCCATATCCGTTTTAGAGTACCATACAGAACTCTTGTCAATTGGGATAGGATTACCACGAGAAAACGCAATAGGTAAGGAAGACGCATTAAATACCTTTTTAATTTCAGCCATTTTCACTTACCTCCTTAACCTAAAGTAATGGTTTGGATTTGGTCGCTGCCCAATTCAGCAGGCTCATATACCCAAACCTTATAAGGAATTGCGGTAGCACCATTAGCGCCCTCAACATTAACATTAGCGATTTGATTATATTCAGCAGTAATGTCAAGATTCATAGTGCTATCAAGAGAAACAGAAATTAAACCGCTACGAGTAGAGTTGGCAGGAATCGCAACAACAATACGTTTCGCGCCAGCAGTATCTGCGGCCTTAATTGTAAAGGACTTCTGTGCATTATAAGCACCGCCAGCAGTTAAACTACGAACTAGTGCGCTATCAACAGGAACTTCGGCAGAACTAGAAGCTACAAAACCGTAGAAGAAATTACGATAACCAGTAATTTTAGCAGAACTAACGGCGCTCTTGGAACCAGCTGCGATAGCTAAATTGGGTTTTTCATTGCCGATATTGGTTTTGGGAACTGCGCCACCTTCATAGGTTGCTTTAGCAGTGATAGAGAAGTTGGTGTTGTCTGCTACAGTTAGTTCTGCAAAAGAACCTTCGGCAGTATTTAATGTTTCATCAGTTACAGAGTTGGTAATTTCCCAAGTCTTTGCAGTAATGCCAGTAGCGGGGCCATAAGAATAAGAGCCAGCATTAAAAGTGGCCTTATAGGTAGGAATTACTTTAGAGCCTACTTCTAATGCTTTGGTAGAATTAGTTATATTAACAGAAACAGAAGGTTGGGTAACAGTAGGGTTCTTTTCTTGCGCAAGAATAGAAGCCAATACTTCTTTCACATTTTTGCCTGCTGCTGCTACAGTGGCACTACCAGAAGCGGGAATGGTGATAGTACCAACTTTTTCTGTTGCGACAAAATCAGCATCAAAATACACATTATTAGCATTATAATTGCCATCCATCGCAGCCCAAGCAGTGCCATTGTAAACGTAAGAAGTGTAAGATTTCTTTTCGCCGTTAATTACACGTTTTACAACAAAAATGTCGTCATTTGCAGGGGCAGTTACGCCCATAACACGAGCAATAACAGCTTCATCGGTTTCGCCTTCTGCGGCTTCACCTTCATAGTGCGCGGCAACAGATACGTCAGAACCGCTATTGGCATAATCTAAGTCGTTCCAATTACTTTCATCATTACCAATTTTAAACTTACCAGTATCATTTTCTACGCCAATTTCACCCTTTTTGAGAACAGGGTTTACTTCAGCCCAGCGAGCTGCTGTATCGTTGCGTAAACAGATCCTGGTATTTAAAGTGATTGCCATAATATCACCTCAATGAAGAATTAAGGGTCTACTTGGCTAGCAGTACCTCCAATCCACTAACTTTCGTTTGTGGGACCTTCAGCATTGCCGCCGAAAACAAAATCATAATCTCCTAAACCGCCGCCAGAACTTTTAGGATTAAGTAAATACCAGCCATCAGACCAATAATATAATCCTTTATCTTTTGATAGTAAATAGACAAACTCACTCAAACCTTCTAATGGAAGTTCATCACAGAAGATAATTTGTTTTTTAAGTTTAGCTTCTTCAAGAATTTTTTTGGCATCTTCAATATAAGATTGCAAATTATCTAAAGCAGCAACACTTTCTTCTGTTAATGGGAAGGGCTTTTCTGAAGCAGCGGGGAGAATAAAACTTTTATAATTATAAGATTTAGTTAATCGGTTTCCTTTAGAAAGCCAATTAATCTAAACTTCACATTTCCCCACTAATTGTGTATCGGTAGCAGTTAATGTTATGAATAGGTTTTTATTTTCTAACTAAAATTTGTGTATGTAAGTATGCCCATCTTGACGGGTAAAAGTAACAACGGCTTTCCCATTCGGATCAGCCATATAAAATTCGCTTATATCTAAGAATAAATCTGTTGCTCCTGCCTCACCCTAATTACCCCAAGGGAGAGGAGGAGAAATCTTTTTAGCAAGGTCAATTACTCGTTGACTCATTTATTGGTTCCTCCGTTTCGCTATATTTTTTTGGAATAGGGTCATAGGCAATAACATAAAGCGCGCCAGAAAGTTCGCTTTTAATCCACATATTGCGGTCACTTTTGGTTTCGTAAATAAGTGGAGTTGTTGAATATATTTTTTGTTGTATCATTGCGCGGCCTCCTTTAAGCGGTCTTGGAGTAGTATCCAATTTGTTGCGTTTTTGTAGGTAGTAAGTGTTCCTTTAGGCACAACAATGGGGCAAGTTGATTTATCAAATACAAGCCCGTTTTGGAGAATAGGAGGCGTAGGAGACTTTAATTCAATAGAAAGTAAGCCAGTACAATCTCTAAAACAATCAACACTTAAGGTAGTGATTGATTGCGGGATTTCCAATTTTTGTAAATTCGCGCATCCTTTAAAGGCATTGGAGCCAATAGAAACCAAAGAAGAAGGTAAATGGATTTGCTCCAAACCATAATTATACAAAAAGGACGCGGCAGGAATCTCTTTTATACCTTCAGGCAAAGTAATTTGTTTTAGAGAGGGATTACTATTGTTGTAGGAAGAAGGCAGTTCAGAAGCTGTAGAAGGTAAAATTATATTCTAAACTTTTACAGCATTCAACTTTGCGATAGAACAGTTAGCTGGAAACACTAACGCATTCAAACTAACGCAACCGTCAAATACATTTTCCGCAGCAATATTGGTGCAGGAAGAAGGTAGCGTTAAAATTTGAAGATAGGTTTGGTTAGAAAAGGCATTTTGTTGTATGGTGGTTAAGCCTTTTGCAAAATGTGCCTCATATAAAATGCTGTTAGGAGAAATAAGGCGTGCCTTTAGTGTTGTGCCATCGCATTTTATAGTGTATGCGCCGGCAGCGGAATAGGTATGAGATAATGTAGTGCTTTGTGTGCCGTCGCCCCAATCAACAAAAGAAGCATTGATGTTTAGGGTAATTGTTGCGGCGGCAAGAAGTTTAATAAAAAGTAAGTGTTTGCCGGAAGTTGTAGTGTAGATTTTACTACGAAGAAAATTATCTCCTACTTCTTTTTCCACGAGAAGAAAATTTGGAGCAGGAGAAAAAGGGAAAGGAGAAGTGGCATTTTGCCGATACCTCTATAGACCATCCCAGCCTAAAAATGTAGTTTGACCCTCTACTTCAAAAAGGGTTTCTCCTCCAATAGAACGAATAAGAGGAGAAAATTCTTGTATTTCTAGCTATTTTTGTAGGTTTAATTTTTCTCTAATTGCTGCGGCGATGTTAGAAAGAAATTCCTCTTTTATCTTATAATACATAAATCACCATTGACGTGAAGTTGCGTCAGGAATAAGATTTTCCAAAGAAGAATTTACACCTATACTGTCGCCGCAACAAATAAGTTCAAAATTTATAATATCCTAAATCTTTTCACTACTATAGGTAGTTGAAGGAGAAACTTTTGTATCATCAATACCCACAGAAGAAACTAAAAGTTCCCCAGCGTCTAAGGTTGAAGAATCGGAGAAAGTAAAGATTAGATGATTGTCTTTAATTTCCGCGGCGGTAATTTGTTTTCCAGAAAGTGGCGCAACCAACTATGTATTGTCAAAGAAAGTAAAGATGAGGTTAGTACCCTGTAACTCTACACCTTTAATGTCGCTTTGGGGTAAATTAAGAGTTTCTTTTTCGCCGCTTAGATGCTCTACAATAAGGGCAGAATCTTCAAATTTTACGTTGGTAATGGGGGAGGAGTTTTTATCCCAAAGTTTTCCTGCAGAAACAACCGAACCGTCGGACAAAGTAAAGATAAGTTCTCCTCCTTTTATCTCTACACCTTGTATTCCGGTCGCGGCCTCATTTATTTTGCTTTTTAGAAGTGCATATGTGATTAAATCTAACATTTATTCGCACCCCTTACAGTACAATCCAAGCCGGATTTTCTTTGTCCCCATTCAGCATATAAACATTTTTGTCTTCCAAACACAAAACCGTTATACCAATCATATTGCCATCAAATTGCTCTTTAAGTATAAGAGGTAAATCAATCTTCGTATCACAAACATAAGTCGGTACTGGAGCAGAAGGGGCAGAAATTATACGGAACATTGGGTATCACACTCCGTTTTTTTATTTTTTAATGTGTCATATAAGTCCCAAAGTTCAAAATATGTTGAAAGATTGGGATTAGTGCGAATTTTCAAGATGGTTTTTCTATCTTCATAGTTTAATTCATCTGTATTTATTGTATAAAAGAAATTATTAATTTCTTTCATTGTAGGAAAAGACCAATTTATATAAGGATTAATCTTTTTACAAATAATAACTAATTTCTCTAAAGAAAGATAACGAGGCATATGGCCACACAAGATAGTGGTAATGCCTTCTTTACATTTATATTGGCGGCCAAGCTCTTCAACTTTTAGCAATGGCACAGATTCTAAAGTGGTTTTTATATCTTGTAGCGTAAAACCAACAGCCATAATAAGCCTCCGAAAATTATAATATAAAAAAATATGAGTGGCCCTCATACTTATTTTGATGATAGATACTTCTTACACGAATTAAAGAGGATATAATATATTTATATTCGGACGTCCGACCGGCGTTCCGTGCGTTTTGAAATTAGGATTGGATTTTTTCACACGGGGAGGGGAGAGGGAGAGGGTAGTGGAGAAGAGAAGTGTTGAGCGCCGCATAGGCGCGAAACCCTTTATTTTTCCGTGTTTTCAACTATGAGCCTTCATCTATAAGTCCTGAAAAATGATGATGCGTATATGGAATTTTCATTCCAATCAAAATTTTCTACACTATACTTTTTATATTCCAACCTCTCGTTCCCTCACGACCATCACTGGACAAAATTCCTACGTATGGTTGTTAAGCTCCCCGAAGTAAATTTTTTTCTTCAAAAATCCGCATCGGATATTTTTCCGTGTTCTAGAAACATTCAAATTTCAAAAATCCACGCAACACCATCTCCAAGAGAAAACACTTTAATCATAATAAAATTGGAGAACTTCAAACTTTCGCGGCCAAACTTATAGTAGGAGAAAGAATACCATTATTTTATTATAGTGAGTATTTTCGTTTTTGTAGGGAGAAGTCAGAAAAAAATTGAGGTGTGTAATTGTAAGGAGCTACGATGCTACTTTTTTTCTTCAAAATTTTGTATCGGATTTTTTCCTGTGTTTCAGAAAGATTCAAATTTCAAAAATTACAGGGATACCATTTCCTGAAAAAATTAGATTGGAATATAAATTTTAAAAATGGACAAATTTGGGTTATAATAGGGATGGTGGAGAAGAAGGAAAATTTCTGCGGCCGCAGCAATTAAAGAAAATAAAATAAAGGAAAGAGGCGTTAAGCCTCTTCCGCAAAAGACCAAACTTGATGGTTTTGTGTATTAACAACTCTAGGGTTTTCTTGTTCATCTTCATCAATTAACCAATTCTTAGAAAGCTTTCCTTTTATTCTCGCAGTTGCAATTTGATTTAATAAGTTATTATCGCGCGAATAAGTGTTTAAAATTTCATATATATTTTCTTCATTTATTAGCGCGTCATTTGACACGGTAGGAAGTTTTGTCGTTATTGTCGCACTTTTTTCATCAAGCTCAGTAGTTTTGTCGCACTGTGTCACATTTTTCTGTTCTAAAGTTTTGTCATTACTATCTGACAAAATTAACGGTGAGGACATTTTGTCGCTTGGAATGACATTTCCCCCGTCAGGGGGAAAAATAATAGAATTAGACATAGAAGTAGAAGTAGATTTAGATATAGAAAGGTATTGTCGCGGTTTTGTCGTTTTGTCGTTTTGTCGCTGTCGTTTTGTCATTTTGTCGCTCTCTGCGACAAAACTATTTTCAGTTTGTCGCGTTTCACACTATGGTTCTGTCGCATTTGTCGCATTTTCTTCGTCGTCAAAATTTAATACTTCATCGCCGCATCCACCATTTTGTTCTATATAATCACTATATCGTCTTTGTAAAGTGCGTTTGCTATAAGGCGGAAATTCATTTGCTATTTCGTCCCAGGTCATTTTAGTGGTTTCTTTTAGTCGGCAAAGTCTTTCCATATCAATTTTTGCTTTCTTGCGCCCGCCTTTGGCGCCATTAACTTGTGATTTTTCATAGCGAGCTTGTGCGTTATCAATTGAAATTTTATCTTTCTCAAAACCATAAAGCCAAGCAGGATTATTACGAGGAGGAATAACTCCATCAAAGCCATATTCCATTATTGCCCTGATATAATCACAAGCAGCTTCTTTACCAATTTGTTCGCACAAAAGGTCAAAAGTATTAAAAACAGAAGCATAAAGCACAAAGTGCTCATTTCTCTCCTTCACCATTGCGCTTCTCCTCCAAGTATTTCTCAACCTCTTGTGTTAGCTCAGGAGAATTATTGAAAAGATACATATCGTGCCAAGGCTTTTTGGGATTTGGCATTAGCTTTTCACAATGATATCCTAAGTCCGTCAGATGGCGAGCCAAAGTAATAGTGTAGATATAGAAGTAAGGTTTATCGTTATACATTAGTATTATCCTCGCAATCTGTTAGTTTTAATAGTTGAGCAATTTGAGGGCCAAGATTCAGGGAAGGAGTAAGATGATGTGTTAAATCAAACTTTGTAATGCGCATAACTTGAAATGGGGATTGTTTCCGGGAAAACCGTTGTTGAGAGAAAACAGGCGTAGCAAAACCAAAAGTAAAAATGAAATTAAGTGCATTAGCTAATAGCTGCCGAGGCTTTTGGTTAATTTCTGTAGGCCAGCCCATTTTGTCAAGAAGAGTTTTATAAGTGTAGAAAGAATGATTTTCTACATTTCCATAATAGAGATAGGTGTCCCAATCTATTTGAAAAATACATAGAAGAGAAAAAGCTAATTGATGTTTTACAGTAAAGCTTAATAAATTTTGTAAAGCTTTTTGTTCAATTTTAACAAAACGTTTTTTAGGTAAATAATTAAAAGCATAACCGTTTTCTTCAGCTTCTAATTCTTTTGCAGTTGCTGAAGAAATTAACCCTAACTCCATACAAACGGTAAGTGTGCTGTTAAATTGTTCTTCATCGCAGATTTCACTTTGAATTAAATAGTCTTTAATCTGATTAAAGGTTGAGGCTGTAAGATAGGTTTCTAATGTATCTTGAATAGGCTGCGCGCAGTATCGTAGAAAAGTATATATATAAAGATTGTAAGGTTTGTTTGGAAAATTACCTGGTAAGTAAATTCCAACCTTAGTTTTGCGAATAGGAAATTGGTCTAAAAAGTCTTGAACATTGATTCTAATGTTTTCCATAAATAATTACCTCTTGTTGTTATGTTATATTAAGTATTGTTTTCTAAGCGAAGACGACGATAAATTGTGCCCTCGCTTACATTAAAGATTTGAGCTATTTCTTTTACAGTTTTACCAGCTTGTTTGTAATACATAATATCACTGTAGGATATATTTTTCTTGGGGCGGCCGCTTATGGCCTGGCCATTAGCAATGTCTATTTGTTGCTTGATGGTATCAAAACCATAGAGATATACAGAAGATTCAGGAATAGGAAGTTGGCGGTCAAAAGCATAAGCTAAGATTGCTTTACAGTAATTGTAAGCTTCTTCTGTTCCGCGCATTTCTTCAATCCTTTGAATTTGTTGATACCAAGTATCATAAAAAGGTATGGAGTTCATTGAATCACCTAAATAAAAAGTAAGGATTGACTCCTTCATATTTTATGTAAAGAAAGAATGTCATAATGCTTTGGAAGTTTTTAAAAAGTTTTTAATTTCCAAAAACTTTTTTCTTTTATTATACTTCTTTTTTTCTTGAATGTAAAAATTATTTT
>OLVS01000910.1_pt1 | contig 11282 bp, 9 predicted proteins | sample 1644121 | NCBI WGS metagenome assembly OLVS01 (sample SAMEA103958121, study PRJEB25191) | human gut metagenome
CCGGCAGCCGTCCCGCCGCGCCCATCCTGCTGGCAGGGCTGTCTCATCTGGAATATCGCGGGTATGACTCGGCCGGCCTGGCTGTGCGCGAGGGCGGCGGGGAAATTGAGATTGTCAAGACGCGCGGCCGCCTGCGCGCGCTGTATGATATGACCAACGGCGGTCAGGCGCTGCCGGGCGACTGCGGCGTGGGGCATACCCGCTGGGCCACGCACGGCGCGCCCTCGGTGGAAAACGCCCATCCCCTGTGCAGCGACGACCGTACGGTGGTGGCCGTCCATAACGGCATCATCGAAAATTATCAGGAGCTGCGAGATAAGCTAACCCACGCAGGCTACGCCTTTCATTCCCAAACCGATACCGAAATCGTGGTCAAGCTGATTCACTATTACGCGCGCAAATACGCCCTGGGGCCTGTGGACGCGCTGGCCCGCGCCATGTCGCGTATGCGCGGTTCCTATGCCCTGGCCGTGCTGTTTGCCGACGCGCCGGGCGAAATCTACGCCGCCCGCAAGGATAGCCCCATGATCCTGGCCGTGCGCGAGGGCGAGGGATATCTGGCCTCCGACGTGCCCGCCATCCTGCAATACGCCCGTGATGTTTATTACATTGGCAATCTGGAAATTGCGCGGCTGGGCAAAGGCACGGTAGCGTTTTTCAATATCGACCGTGAGCCGATTGAAAAGGCCCACACACACATCGATTGGGATGCCGAAGCTGCCGAAAAGGCAGGCTATGAGCACTTTATGATGAAGGAAATTCATGAGCAGCCCAAGGCTGCCCGCGATACCCTGCACGCGCTGATAAAGGATGATCAGATCGATCTGAGCGCCGCTGAGCTGGACGACGCTCTGCTGCGCGCTATCCGGCAGATTGTCATCGTCGCCTGCGGCTCTGCCTACCATGTAGGCGTCGCCGCGCAGTATATCATCGAGGATCTGTCGCGCATACCCGTGCGGGTGGAAATCGCCAGCGAGTTCCGCTACCGCAGGCCCATCTTAGGCGATGGCACGCTGGCCATCGTCATCAGCCAATCCGGCGAAACGGCAGACAGCCTGGCCGCGCTGCGTGAGGCAAAAGCGCATGGTGTGCGCACGCTGGGCATTGTCAACGTGGTGGGCTCCTCCATCGCCCGCGAGGCGGACAGCGTGCTCTACACCCTGGCTGGGCCGGAAATCGCCGTGGCCACCACCAAGGCGTACAGCACGCAACTGATTGCCTGCTACGCGCTGGCGCTGCAATTGGCGCAGGCTCACGGAACGCTGGGGGCCGAAGAATACGCTGCGATGATTGCCGAGATGCAGACGCTGCCGGACAAGATGTCACGGCTTTTAGAGGACAAGGCGCGCATTCAGTGGTTTGCAGCCAAGTTTGCCAACGCGCGGGATATTTTTTTCATCGGTCGCGGGCTGGACTACGCCATCAGCCTGGAAGGCAGCCTCAAGATGAAGGAAATCAGCTATATCCACTCCGAAGCCTATGCCGCGGGGGAACTCAAGCATGGCGCGATCAGCTTAGTGGAACCGGGCACGCTGGTGATCGGCCTGGCTACCCAGCCCGCGCTGTATGAAAAGACGCTGAGCAATCTGGTAGAGGTTAAAAGCCGCGGCGCGTACCTGATGGGGCTGACTGCCTGCGGGCGCTATACGCTGGAAGATACCGCCGACTTTACCGTGTATATTCCGCAAACCGACGCGCATTTCGCCCCCAGCCTCGCCGTCATCCCCCTGCAGCTGCTGGCCTATTACGTCAGCGTAGCCAAGGGCCTGGATGTAGACAAACCCCGCAACCTGGCCAAGAGCGTTACGGTGGAATAAGCGTCATCGCCACACCCTATCAAAAGCCGCCGGGCCGCCTCGAAAGCGAGACAGCCCGGCGCTTATTATGTCGTTAAATATTGCTTACAGATCTTCCAGAATCTCGTTGATACGCTCGGCGCACTCCTGCAGCGTGGCCTCAACCGGCGCATTCTCACAGAAGATCAGGCCCAGGGACTTCATCCATTCGTTGGTGCAGCTGCTGTAGTAGGTGCGGCTGTCCTGCGGCAGGATGTTGTCAACGCCTGCGAACATCCCCTGATAGGCAGGGGTCTTTTCAATCAGCGCATCATAGGCCTCGCCCTGCATGGCAGAGTAACGGCCAGGCATATAGCCGGAAATTTCCGCCCAGAACAGGCTGGCTTCGCCGCTGGTGACCCAGTTGGCAAACAGGAAACCGGCATTTTTCTGGGCTTGAGATGCCTTCTTGGGAATGACCAGATGGTTGCCGGACAGCAGCGTATACGCCTTATCGCCCACAGCCGGGAAGCCGCTGATATCAAACTCGAACACGCCGTTGATCTTATCGCGGTAGGTGGTAATCAGCGAGCAGGTATGCACCACGCCGAATACCTCCTGGTCCCAGAAATGCTGACGCATGTTCGTGGAAGCGCCCGAGCCATAGGCCCAATAGCAGTAGCCCTTGTCAATCCATTCGCGGATCTGCTTGGTAATCTCGATGGACTTCTCATCAGCCACGCCGCTGGTGCCGTCTTCCTTGATAATTTCCACGCCGTAGTTGGTAAAGAAGGTTTCAAAGTACTGCGCGCCCCAGCCCGCAAAGATCATCGCCCAGCGCGCAGTGGAACCGTCAGCGTTGAATTTGGTCGCCTTCTGCATGAAAGCGTCCATATCCTCCCACTTTTCAGGCAGGGTGATTCCCTCGTTCTGCGCCACGGTCTTGTTGTAGTAGATCACCTGCGTGGAGGCCAGAAAGGGCAGGGAGTACATGTGGCCGTCCTCCTTGCGGGTGGCGGTTTCACGATAGCCCTTTACAAAATCGTTCTTATCAACGCCGTAGGCTTCCAGATAGGGCTCCAGATCCGTGCATACGCCGGAATCGAAGTACTCGGCCAGATAGCCGACGTTTACCTGCGATACGGCAGGGACAGAATCGGCCGCGTGGGCGGCGATCAGGTTTTCAGCCAGCACAGTGCCGCTGCCGATGTAGCGCGGAATCACGGTAATCAGGGGATACTGCTCATGAAACTTCTCGCACAGCACGTTGATGTCCTCGGTATACTGATCCTCGTTGCTGTGCCACCATTCGATGGTGATCGGCTCGGTGACTGCGTAGGGGTTGTTCTCGGCCAGCGCAGCGCTCAGCGAGAGCGTCATCAGCAAGGCCAGGAGCAGCGCGGTAATCTTCTTCATGGGGTTCTCCTTTCTCTTTTTAGGGTAACAGATTGCAAAGCGTCGCCGCTTAAGGCACGGTTTTACTTCATGCTTGCCTTGGACAGGCCGGTCATGATGTACTTTTGCAGCACCAGAAACAGCACCACAATGGGAACGATCGCCAGCACGGCGGCAGCCATGATTTCGTTGTAGTTGGATACCTCCAGTCCCGCAAAGGTCTGACGGATGTAGTTGATGCCCACAGCCAGGGTTCGGCGGCTGTTGTTATTTGTCACCATCTTCGGCCAGAAATAGCTGTTCCAGCCATTGATGAAGGTGATAATGGACACCGTAATCAGCGTCGGCTTGCACATGGGGCACAAAACATAGAAGATCGTGCCGATGCGTCCCATGCCGTCCACCTTGCCGGCTTCCAGATAGCTGTTATCCACGCTCATGAAGGTCTGGCGAAGCATGAAGATAAAGTAGGCCGATACGAGGTTCGGTACAATCAGGCCAGGGAAGGAGTTGATCCAACCCAGCTTGGCCACCATGACGTAAATGGGCACGAACGTCACCTGAATGGGAATCATCAGCGCTCCCAGCACCACCAGAAACAGTGTGTTTTTTCCCTTGAATTCGCCCTTGGAAAAGCCATAGGCAGCCAGGATGCCAATGCCCAGCTGGAAAACCATGATAAAGAATGTGCTGACAATAGTATTGAAGAAATACAGTCCGAAGGGCGCGCGTTTCAGCACGTTGGGGTAGGTATCGAAGAACCACTGCTCCGGCCACAGGGTGGGCGTGGGAGCCAGCAGCTCGTCGCTGGCCTTGAATGAGGAAATAATCATCCAATAAATCGGAAACAGCATCACGATGGACACCAGCGTTGCGCCAATGGTCTGCGCCGCATGGCTGACCCTGCGCATGGCAAGCTGACGGCGCACCGTCCGGTTGAGCACCGGGCTTACAAAGCGCATCAGCAGCAGGCCAATTACCGCATAGCCCGCAATCAGCGCCGCGATTACCGCCAGCACAGCGCGATTCTTGGCAAACCACCCCAGCGCCTCTGCGCGCTCGTAAGCGCCCATTTCAGCGGTAAAGCTCTTGGCTGTAATCCCATAGCTGATCTGTCCCCCCAACGCGCCCAGTCCAATCGCCAGGGCAATGGCCAGCAGCTTGATCAGCACGTCAAACCAGCCGTGCATCTGCATACGCCGCAGTTGGGAAGCAAAATCCGTCTTTTTCATCTGTTTTTCCTCCCTTACTGGTCGTAATTGACGTTTTTGTTGGAATACTTCATTGTCAGCGTGGTAAAGGCCAGTAGCACAAGGAAGAAGACCAGCGATGCAGCTGCCGCGCGATCCACGCGGAAATCCTTGAACGAGAGGTTGTACACCCACTGCACCATCACCATCGTCGCGTCGTAGGGACCGCCGGAGGTCATCACGTCCACCGACTGGAACACCTTCATGGAGCTGATAAAGGTGGTCACCAGCAGGAACAGCGTGGTCGGCGCTAGCATCGGCAGGGTGATAAAGCGGAAGCAGTGCATCTTATCAGCGCCGTCGATGGAGGCTGCCTCATAATAATCCTGCGGAATGCCCTTCATCGCGGAAAGATAAATCATCATTGCGTAGCCCACCGTGCGCCAGAAGGTCAGCATCAGGATGCCCGCCAGCGCCGTGGAGGAATTGGCCAGCCAGTCCGGCCCGACAATGCCCAGCAGCCCCAGCGCCCAGTTGACAATGCCGTGCGGGCCGTTGAGCATCCACACAAAGATAATGGCGCTGGTGGAGGTGGCAATATACTTAGGCATGAATACCAGTGCACGCAAAGCGTTGAAATAGCGGGTCATCCGGTCAAAGAGCAGCGCCAGCAGCAGGCCGCCCGCCAGGGAGAAAAAAACCTCCCAGAAGGTGTAGCGCAGCGTAACCCACAGCGTGTTTTTCAGATACTTCCAGCCGGAGCCGGCGAAGAGCCATTTGTAGTTTTTAATGCCTACAAATTTGTATTCTTCCTTCATCAGGTTCCAGTTGGTAAAGCTGATGCGCACCAGATCCAGCAGCGGATAGTATACAAACAGCGCCAGGGCAATCAGCGCGGGCAGCACGCAGGTAAAATCGCGATAGCGCTCCCAGTGCTGACCCAGCAGCATGTATGCGTTCAGCAGCAGCAGCAAGCCAATGAGCATCACCACAACCGCAAACTTTACCGAGTAATAAGCCGCCGTATCGCCAAAGGAAAGGGGCTGGCCGGTGGAAAGGTACTCCGCGTATACGCTTTTCAGGCGGCTGTTGATGCTGGCAAAGGCCGGCAGCTGAGCACGCCCAGCAGCAAAATCAGCGCGCCTGCCGCAAAGAGAACGGTGGAGAGCGTTTTTTGCTTTTTTTGAATGCGGACGGGGGGCAGCGGTCGGATTTCAGCGGCTTTCATGGGCACTCCTCCTTTGGCGTATCGCCGGGAACATCTTCGTCCTCTATCAGCGCTTTGCGCAGCGCATCCATGCTTGCATATTGGTATGGTGTCGGGGCCTGGCCTTGGCAAAAGCCCTCCGGGTCAAACAGCGCCCCCTGCATTCCTGCATTCAGCCCTGCCTGCACGTCCAACACACGATCGCCCACCATCACCGCCCTGTCGGGTTCCAGGCCATGCTTACTGATCATGTGCAGCAGCGCGTCCGGAGCCGGCTTGCGCGGAAAATGATCGTCCTTTGTAATAAAATCGCTGAAATATGGCTTCAGTCCATAATGCTCCAGCGCGTCGATGGAGGCATGATCCCGATGCGAATACAGATAGTTTTTCCCGCCGTGCTCGCAGACGGCGCGCAGCGTCTCGCGCGTGCCGGGATAGGGCCGCATGACCTCCAGTGTTTCCTCCTGCGGTGCGAAGGCATAATATGCATCCAGAATGTCCTGCGCCGCCGTGCCATAGCGCTGCTCCAGCTGCTTTGCGGCCAAGCCGAGAGAGTGCTTGGTCAGCCAGCGCAGCTCGTCAAAGGCAATCTCGATTCCGTTTTGCTGCGCCGCGCGGTGATACGCCCGTGCAACCGCATCATAAGTATCAAAAAGCGTACCATCATAATCCCATATAAAGTAGGAAAACTTCATATTCACTTCGCCTTTCCTGTGCGCATTTTTTGCATCATTTATCATTTGTTCGCATTTATATTGGTCTGTCAAGACCAATTTCTGGCCAAAATATACCATGTGCTCTTGTTTTCTGTCAAATTCGATGTTACAATACATCTATAATTAAAACTTATGGAAGCAGGAGTGCATATGGATTTTAAGGATATCAGCTACATCATCGCCGTAGTAGAGCATCAAAGCATCTCCCAGGCTGCGCGCAGCCTGTATATCTCCCAGCCGGCGCTGAGTCAATCCATCCGCAAAACCGAGCTGGAGTTAGGCAAGCCGCTTTTTCACCGCATCGGTCGTGCCATGACGCCCACCGCCGCCTGCCAGATGATCGTAGCCAGCGGGCGAAAGCTTCTGCTGGAGCGCGAGATGCTGCTCAATACCATAGCCCATTTGCAGGACGAGCCGCATGAGGTGCTTCGCCTGGGCATGTCCTCCTTTTACTGCCGTCACCTGCTGCCCGGCATTCTGCAGCATTTCCAGCAGCATTTTCCCAATGTGCAGCTGGACGTGGCTGAGGTCAAATCCTACGAGCTGGAGCGCCGCGTGGCCGACGGCCAGTTGGATTTCTGCGTGCTTCCCGTATACCCCATGCATCCCGAGCTGGAATACACGCCCGTCGGTGTTGAAAACATTTATTTATGCATGCACCGCAGCCATCCCCTCAATCAGCTGGCCGAGCCCAACCATACCATCAATATCCAATACACGCGTGAAGAAGGCTTTGTGCTGCAGAACAGCGTCGCCAAGGCGCACTCCCTGCAGGAGCGCTTATTTGCTTACGCAGGCTTCAAACCCCATATCATTTACGAATCCAGCACCTGGGAGGTCGCCATTGCCTTTGTAATCAGCGGCATCGGCATCAGCCTGCTGCCTGATTTCATGCTGGGCGATCAGCCCGAGGAGGAGCGGCCCTGCTATTACCGTATCCAGAACATTGACACCACGCGGCCCTTCGGCCTGGGATATCGTCACGGCGCGGTGCTTTCCCCGGCCGCAGAGGAGCTGGTAAAGGTAATCCGCAGCGAGTTCTCCCGCCTGCAGTCCCGCGTTCCCGCCGTATAGCCACAAAATACAAAACAAAAACCAAATCCATCGGTAAACGCCTTGTGCAGGGGCTGTCAGATGTGATAAACTGACTGAAAATACGTAAGCGGGGAGTATCACAATGAAGAAGCGATTGAACGGAAGGGAAACGCTGCTGATCGCCACGATGCTGTTCGGCATGTTTTTTGGCGCGGGGAATCTGATTTTTCCGGTTTATATGGGTCAGCTGGCGGGCCGCAACATCTGGAAGGCCATCGCCGGCTTTATCATCACGGGCGTCAGCATGCCGCTGCTGGGCGTGGCGGCCATCGGCGTCAGCCGCAGCAACGGCCTGTTTGAGCTCAGCTCCAAAGTCAGCCGCCCCTATGGCTACTTTTTCACCTGCGCGCTGTACCTGTCCATCGGCCCCTTCTTCGCCATCCCGCGCTGCGCGACGGTGCCCTTCACCGTGGCGGTATCCGGCCTGCTGCCCGCCGAGGAGCAGGGGCTGGCGCTGGCGGTTTTCTCGCTGATCTTCTTTGCGCTGGTGCTGGGCTTCTCGCTCAATCCGGGCAAAATTCTCACCTACGTCGGCAAGGTGCTGACCCCCGTTTTTCTGGTCTTCCTGGCGATCCTGGTGGTCATGGCACTGGTCCATCCCGTGGTGGATGTGGCCGCGGTAGAGCCGCAGGGCAACTATGTAGCCAAATCCTTCTTCACCGGCTTTCTGGAGGGCTATAACACCATGGATATGCTGGCCAGCCTGGCCTTCGGCATCGTGGTGATCAACGTGCTGCGCTCACTGGGCGTAAAGGAGCCGCAGGATATCGCGCGCTCCACCGCCAAAGCGGGCTTTTTCAGCTGCCTGATCATGGCGGTGATCTATGTGTTTGTCACCCTGATGGGCGCGCAAAGCAGCGGCATGGACGTTGCCTGCGCCAATGGCGGCGAGGTGCTCTCGGTGGTTGCCAGCTGCGCGGAAACCTTTGTAGCGCTATTCTCCAAGGGCCCGCGTTATCGCGTATGGGCGGTCATTTTCAGCGTTCTGTCCTTCCTGGTAGCCAATCTGGGCCTGAACGCGATCATCGATTATTCCCTGCCGGTGCTGATGCTGCTGTATCCGCTGGCCATCACACTGGGGCTGCTGGGTTTGCTGGGCGGCATCTTCCAGCATGACCGCGCCATTTATGCTTCCGTCACCTTCTTCACCCTCATCGCCGCGCTGTTTGACTTCTTCAAGGCGCTGCCCAAGCCTATCATTGGCAAGCTGCACCTGCAGGGCGCGATCGACTTTGCCGAGAAGGCGCTGCCCTTCTTTGACCTGAGCGTGGGCTGGCTGTGTCCCGCCATCGTGGGTCTGGCCGTGGGCGTATGCATCCGGCTGATCCGCCGCAAGCATGCAGCCGCCAAGGTGAACGCATGAACAACACAATAAAAGAAGACGCGCTGCAAATCATGCGCGCCGCCTTTGATGCGGTGCTGCCTGACGCGGCCGTGCGCCGGGCGCTCAGCGGTCGGCAGTTTGATCATCCCGTCACGCTGTTTGCCATCGGCAAGGCAGGCTGGCGCATGGCGCGCGCAGCCTATGATGCGCTGGGCGCATCTCAGGTACGGCAGGGCGTTGTCATCACCAAGTATCAGCACAGCGAAGGCTCCATCGGCAATTTGGAAATTTACGAGGCCGCGCACCCTGTTCCCGACGAAAACGGCGTAGCCGCCGCGCGCCGCGCCATGGACATGGCGCAGTCTCTAACCTCTGCGGATACAGCCATCCTGCTGATTTCCGGCGGCGGCTCGGCGCTGTTTGAGTGCCCCTATGCAGGCGTTACCCTGTCCGATATTGCCGATATTACCCGTCAGCTATTGGCCTGCGGCGCAGATATCAGCGAAATCAACTGCCTGCGCAAGCGGCTTTCGGCCGTCAAGGGCGGACGCTTTGCCCAGCTTTTGTCCCCGGCAAAGCTGTTCACCATCGTGCTCAGCGACGTGCTGGGGGATCCGGTGGATGTAATCGCCTCCGGCCCCGCGCATCCTGATCAAAGCACCTGCGCCCAGGCACAGGAAATTGTGCAGAAATACCGCCTGCTTCTTTCCCCTGCCGCCCAGGAAGCGCTGCATATCGAAACGCCCAAAGCACTCTCAGGCGTGGAAACGGTGATCGCCGGCAACGTACGCCTGCTATGCGAAGCCGCGGCGCGCGAGGCGCAGTCCCTTGGCTATACCGCTGAAATCATGGATACCGCGCTATCCTGCGAGGCGCGTGAAGCAGGCGCCATGATCGCCGCGCATGCCGTCACGGCGCAGGGCCCCTGCGCAATGATCTGGGGCGGCGAAACGATTGTGCATCTGCACGGTCACGGCAAGGGTGGCCGCAATCAGGAGGTCGCTCTGGGCGCTGCGCAAACGTTGGCCGGGCAGGCAAATGCCTGCGTGCTGGCGGCAGGCTCGGACGGCACAGACGGCCCCACCGATGCGGCCGGCGGGCTGGTGGATGGCGCATTTTTTGCCCAGGCAGGCGCGCAAGCCATCGCTCAAAGCCTGGCGGATAACAACGCTTATCCCCTGCTCAAGCAGCACGACGCGCTGCTTATCACCGGCCCCACGGGCACCAATGTAAACGATCTGTATATGCTGCTCAAACGTTGACGAGGCGAGCGCAAAGCCCCCTCGTTTTTTATTTGCACGTCTCTTGCCTCGCAATGCCAAGTATGTTACAATGCAATTGTAGATCATATTTCTACAAATAATTTGCTTTTCATGTTATTCGTTTCCATTTTGTGACCGCAGGAGGAGATCATGAAGCTGCTCTCGCATTATCGCTCCGCTGCCAACCGGCATTTTTCCAACTGGCACGAGTATGATATCAACGAAAACATGATCTATTCCCACCGCAGCACGCAATATAACCGCGAAACCTATCCGGTCGGCCTGCATTTTCATGATTACTATGAATTGCTGATCGTGGAGGGCGGCGATGTGCGCTATATCTGCGAAAGCGCGTCCTATCTGCCCCGCTATGGCGATGTGATCCTGATTCCCCCAGGCAAGCTGCACATGTCTATGATCAACGCCGAAAGCACCACCTATTCGCGCTGCGTGTTCTATCTGTATGATAACGCCTTTGACGCCATTGGCTGTTCTTCGCTGTTGCAGTTTCTGCACCGGCATGAGAGCAGCGGACAGTTTTTCACCTCGCTCAAGCCGCGCCGTATGGAGGAGCTAACCGCCCTGCTGGCGCGCCTGGATACGGCGCTTGAAAAGGAACAGCCCGAGGATCATGCCCTGGCGCTGGGACTGATTCTGCAAATTTTCTACCTGCTCAACAAGCCTGCGGATGAAAGCACCCATCACGAGGAGTACTTTCCCCAGAACGTGCTGGATATTCAGCATTATCTGGACACGCACTTTGCCGAGGTGTCCACGGTGGCCGAGGTGGCGGAGCACTTCTTTTACAGCCGGGAATACGTATCCCGCCTGTTCAAAAAATACCTCAATACCACCGTGGCCAACTATGTGTTGCAGCGCCGCATCGTATATAGCCAGCGCCTGATTGAAACCGATATGCCCCTGCTGGATGTGTGCTATCAGGCGGGGTTTGGCAGCACATCCTCATTTATCCGCGCGTTCCAAAGCGTCACGGGTATGACGCCATCCAAATACCGCCACGCGCACCATGAGCGGCTAAAGCCCTCCGGCGGCTGACAAATCATTCTGCTTCAAGCACAGCCGCCATGCCGCGGCTATATTTTCAATGATCTTATTTATTCACGGAGGATGAACATGATTCAGTTTGGAACCGGCGGATGGCGTGCCAGAATCGGCGAGGATTTTACCTGTGATAACGTGCGCCGCGTAGGCGGCGCGGTATGCGCGTGGCTAAAGGAAAACGGCCGCACGGACCGGCCGGTCATTATCGGTTACGACCGGCGTTTTCTCTCCTGCGAAGCGGCCAAATGGCTGGCGG
>OLVS01000916.1_pt1 | contig 11216 bp, 20 predicted proteins | sample 1644121 | NCBI WGS metagenome assembly OLVS01 (sample SAMEA103958121, study PRJEB25191) | human gut metagenome
TGCGGTTACTCTGCTCATTGCTGCCCCCACAAACAGACTTCACGCTCAATCTCACGGCGAGTCATCAGCCCTTTCCATTGCTTGCCGCCAGCATATGTCCAGCGACGTAGTTGATCACATGCACCTTTGATATCGCCCTGGTTGATTTTGCGAAGAAGTGTCGATGTTCTGAAATTGCCTGCACCCACGTTGTAAACGAACGAGTAAAGAGCACCACGCGTTGTTTCCGGTATATCGACTTTGATGTACGGGTTAATTTGTCTGGCGACAGTAGCAAGGTCTTTATTCAGGAGAGCTTTGCATTCTGCTTCGGTATACGTTTTACCGAGCATAATGTCTTTTCCTGTATGCCCGTAACATACAGTCCATACACCAACGATGTCTTTGTAGGGGTTATGTCTCACACCTTCCAGACCATCGTTGCCGCTCGGACCAGAGATGAGCACAGATGCTATGGCAATAGCCCCGCCACCAATAGCAGTTGCGACAGCTTTGCGTAATGATGACTGCATCATATTTCCTTCGGTGCTCTCTTTCCCAATTCACCAATAACCATCGCCGTGGCGGAAATATTATTGGCATCAGTTTTATCCAATATGTCCTGCAATATCTTCGTGCGCTTCATCTGCTCGCGTTTATTGAGCCGGTATGTAAGTACACCGAGGATAATGCTGAACGCGACACCGATAATGAAGCCCCAATCCTGCAATGACAGGCTGGCAAAGAACGCAGTAAGACCAGCACTACCATAAGATGCGCTGCTGTATCGTTCATCCATCTTCATATCTCTTACCTCGCAATAGTTGCTGAGGTTTCGGCTTGGAAACTATACGGCGAGAAATAACCCCATCAAAAACGGCAGGGGAATATATTCTTCAGTTACTCAAATAACTTTTTCACTTCATCAACTGTCTGAAGATAACGTTCACCCTCAATCTCAATACCGATTGCCTGACGACCTAACTTCAGCGCGGCTTTAATAGTAGAGCCTGATCCCATAAAGAAATCGGCAACGATATCTCCGGGGCGGGAACTACTTTTTATAATATGTTCCATCATCGCTGCAGGTTTTTCACATGGGTGCTTGCCAGGATAATATTGCACAGGAGGAAACTCCCATACATCGGTATAAGGTACATCAGCAGTAACATGAAATGGGCGGCGCAAATTTTCATACTGAGCCTTCAAATCATCATACTGCTTCTTTACTTCCTCATAACGCAATTTCAGATCGCTATAACGCTTTTCATGTTCTGAATAATCAACATTAAAAGGATATGGACACGGGACACCGAGTGAATCTGCCTTCCTGCGAAATAATTCGCATAGTTTATTAAAATCACTTAATGATGGAAGCCGCCACTGCGAATAAGAAAACCAGTGCGAACACATCTGCTTTCCTGTTGCTGAATTAATGTCTGCGGCTGATATATCTAACTGACGGCGAGCCAGCGAAAAAGCATCAATTAGTGGAGAAAAAATATTTTTTCTTAAATCTGCACATTTTGAAGCATAACCTGACTGACCTTTAGCATAACCTGACGCGCCGTAATGCTCTGCAAATAATATTCTTTCAGTGGCAGGAAAATAAGCCCTTAAACTTTCTTTATGACAACCGCGCCACATACCACTGGGTTTAGCCCAAATGATATGGTTCAGAACATTGAAACGGTCGCGAGTTAATAATTCAATTTTTGACGCAAGGCGAGAGCCGGTAAACATATACAGGCTGCCATTAGGGGCCAATATCCGCCAAAATTCTGCCAAAAATTCATCAATCCACCCCAAAAAGTCAGCATCGCTATCCCACTGGTTATCCCATGCGTTAGCCTTTACGCCGAAGTATGGTGGGTCTGTTGCAATCAAATTGACCGAGTTATCAGGGATGGTTTTGATAAATTGCAGAGAATCTGCGCAAACGAGTTGCGCGCCATGAATATTAGTGGTTTTGAACATAGCTATTATTTTTTTGCCTGGGTAAGCTAACCCGGCGATGCGCATCGCGGGTGGGCTTTAGGTTCAGCCTATAGCTCTGGCATGGGTTGACCGCAGGACAAGCTGCAACTTGTCCTGCGCCCACTTTTCAGGCACAAAAAAACCGCCATAAAGGCGGCTTGTTGGCTGTTGGGTACAAAAAACCCAACTTAACAAAACAATAACTAAAAACCGTAATTTTGCCAAGCTTTTTCGTTTTTGTGCTGTGCGACCGTGGTCGCACAGTTTTTAGAAAGTTGCCTGCTTATATTCATCGGTCAAAGAATATCGACCAGACCCGCTACGCTTTGCAACCCCAAAACAGATCATCTGTTCGATGATAAATTCAACGGCAGCTTGACTCAAAAAACAGGCTTCGCTTAACTCTTTCAGGGAAATGCGTGGGTATCCACGCATAACACATTCCACACTCAGGGCCGCTTCAGTCATATTTCCACGAATTTCATTAATATTCATAACGCCTCTCTAATCAATCTTGAAACTGGAAATCAACATCAGCCATAAAGCGGTTCAACTCAGCCAGTTTTGGCCCCATAGTCCCAACTAAGCGACCAGCCAGTCGGTCTGCCAGGTTGGTACTGTTGAAACCATATTCCTTTTCGAAACGTTCAACCTTCTGCCACAACTCATACAGTTCGTTAGCTATCTCCGCAACGTCGTCGCGCATTTTTTCGTTACCTTGATAATTCATAATATCCTCCAAATTCATATAGTTAGTGGGTTATTGCCCCTCAATGACACGAACTGTAACTCTGCCAAACGAACACATCCAGTGTTATTTTCACTTTTTAGTGAAATTTTTAATTTGCGCTTTTTTCTTGTTTTGGTGTATTTTATGGCTATGGAGGCTATAATATGTTTAACGTGATAACCCACCCTGCAGCACTGGATGAACTGCTTGAACTACCAGATGATTTGCGAGGTCGCATGACCAGATTAATTGAGCGACTGGAGAAGGAAGGCAACAAACTGAAGATGCCCCATAGCCGTGTAATAGGTGGAGGGCTTTTTGAACTACGAGTAGGGGATAAAAACATCGCAAGAACGCTGTACGCCTACGCGACTGGTAACGAAATTTATCTATTGCATGCTTTTGTCGAAACAACGAAATATAACAAACAGAAAACACCGGTGAAGGCTATCGAAATCGCCAGAACTCGCCTGAAGGAGATGAACTGATGAAAGCGAAAGGCATCCCGTTTAACGAAGTAAAAGAAAAACTTCTCAACACTCCAGAAGCCATCAAAGGATATGAAGAGGCCGATAAAGAGCTGGAGATGGTCGAAATGTTATACGAAATGAGGGAAAGAGCAGGTTTAACGAAGTCAGCTCTGGCTGAACGAATGGGATTGCGCCCGTCAGCTATCAGCCGCCTGGAAAGCAATCCTTTAGGGGCAAGCATGAAAACTTTATCAAAATATGCCCAAGCATGCGGTGCAACGATTAATATTAATGCCGTCTATTGATTAGACCCTTTTCGCTACCCCGTCCAGAAGGGCGGGGTGTGTATCAATGATGCAAACACTCAACAGCAATAACTTGTTGGCAATTCTGAGCAATCTCCCGCGACATACTAACAAGTCGTGAAATCTCGCCAAGATGCAAGCTGGCTTCTGGAGAAGCCAGAGCAACGCTAACCAGATCCAAAACGGCGTCGATGTCTTTTAGGTTTGATCCGAGTTCTTCAAGAGTTGATACAGGTGCTTCAGTCATTGAATCTAATACCATTTAATTAAAAAAGGTTATTTGATACTGTATAAAATTACAGGGTAAAACTCAAATTTTATAGCCAACTTTCAATGGATTAACTGGTTAAATATCTTTGTAGTCCGATACTTATGTTCCCTTCCTACGCCTCGCCCAACCACTTTCAAAAGCCCATCACCACCATCAGAAAAGCTCTTTTCGCTTCGTTTTCTCATCATTTCAAAAACTATGCCTTTTTGTTTATTTATCATTCCGTGACCAGTCACACTTTGAGCACAAGTTTCAGCCTCGTAGTTGTAAGGTGACATGAGCCTTCACCATCAAAAATACATTCTGAAACAGGCATTTTCTGACCACATCGCGGGCAAGTAGTAGATAGCTGCTTCTGCAGCTCCTTATAGTTTTTCCTGATCAGCAGACCGATGACTTCATTCTCTGAATATGGAACTCGTCCCGGTCTACGCAATACACAAATTTCCCCCAACATACGTAGCTCGTCAGGTTCCAGAATCCAGTCCCGTCTTGATGTGCCTTCCTTCTTCAACCGTTCCCTGCGTCTCCTTTGCCGTTCTGCAGCTGTCAGCGCCATAAATCCTCCTGAAAATTACTTAACCCAATGCAGGAAGTGAAACAGAAAACTGAATATGACCATCCGGAGTTACCGGAGAGTTGCCAGCCTCATACGCGACCCTTATCCAGTGCATAAACATTTCAGTACTTACACATCCACAATCAACATCAATTTTGTCATGCTGCTGTTCCAGCCATTGCTCAAAAGTTAACTTGTAAGTTTGGCTTACAGGTTTGGCTTCCAGTTCTGCTACGCGCTGTTTTGCAGCATCCAGTTCAATCGACAATTTTTCCAACTGCTCTTTATGCTTCTTGTATTCCTGATATGCGTGCCAGGACTGACCTTTGCGCACACTATCAGTAATATCAGTAATCTGTTCTGGTGTTAGCGTGGTCAGTGGCTGTGCTGGGAAAATCAGCACTTTCCCGGAATCCCAATCAAAACCAGCGTGAATTGACTGAACCTCAACTGAGGGTGTTGAACCAATGCTGCCAGGCGAATGAATAACGATTGTTACATCCATATCGCAACGCTGGCTGTGTTTGTTGGACAAGATACGATTCACCAACTCAGAAAATTTGGAAAATTTCATGCTGATTCCCCTTTCTCTGCTCTCTCCTGTCGGAACATCACTATCATCAGGTCGCCTTTTGTCGCTATCTTGGCTGTTGTGCCTGGCTCAATGCGGCTAAGTTCAAATGCGTCATAGAACGCCTCTAACACTTTCTGGCGTCTTTCCTGTTTGCGGTGCTTTCCCCACTGCTTTAGAAAAACAGAGGCCGCCCACTTCCCCGCACTGAACATGATGTAAAACCAACCGAGAAGTGCCAGACCGATATTTATGGCCGTATCGATCGTTATCGTGGTGTCGATATTCACTACGCCACCTCCTGAAAATTTCCCTGATAAAAAGCCAGCACACGCTGCATAACTTCACTTTTCCGGCAATCGTGACAAATCATGTTCAAGCGCCTGTCGTAACGACGTATTTCTCCGTCAGGTAATGACCAGATAAGGTCTGGATCAACCACTACCGATGTCTTCGGCTTTACTCTTGATAGTTTTTTACGGGCGTTTTGCCAGTCCTTGCGTGCTTGTGCAGACAGAAATATCCCGGAGCCAGAGATATACAAATCACCACTGGCAGCAAGCTCTCTTGATAAACGACTAACAGCACACCGGCTAATACCAGTTTCATCCGCAAGTTGCCTAACCGTTCCTCGTCCATTCAGGCGCACGAGTTCCACAATTTGTTTATTCAGTTCTTCCCTCTGTTCTGGTGTAAAAGCCTTTGCCATTACGATTCTCCTTGCCCTTTTACAAGACGGGAGAAAATTGCTGATACATATTTATCCTGATGAATAGCATCAGCCAGGGCATTGTGTCGTTCGCCATCAAATGGCATATCTTTTTTAGGATTAAAACCAATAAACTGACCAAGGTTAACGATTGTTCGAACATCCTGATCATTAAAATATTCCCACGGACAGGCTAAGCCAACGCGCTCATAAGCACCGCGTAAAATTACATTATCGAACGTTGCTCCATTTCCCCATACTTTCAATTTTTTTAAATTACATGCATGGCAAGTAATAAAGTGTGATAATTCAAAAAGTGCATCCTTAATATCAAGGGCATCATTAGTACAAATTGCTGCTCTGGCTTCCTTGCTCTGTTTCAACCACCATAAAATGGTATCACCATCGGCGACACCACCATTCAACATCGAGCTTCTGAGATTCACTGGTACATAAAAAGTAGGACCTAATTCCTCACTTTCTGGAGAAAAAAACACTGCCCCGATAGAAACAATTGGAGCACATGTGTTAGTACCCATTGTTTCAAGGTCAATCATTACATCAGACCGTTTCCTGTCGTAAATAATCTGATTAGTCACGAATAATTCTCCTCAACGTTTATCTATACCCAAATTTTCTGTTGATATGTTCTGGATGGTTTTGGCGTTCTTTCTGATTCAGGTAAATGAACATAAACGCAATATCCATCACCTAAAAAATCAGAACGAACAACCAGAACTTTCTTACCACGCCGCCGATAAGTATCTGAAAGACGCTCTGCTTCATCATGCGTCATCGGCCCCTGCTTAAATGGCGTTATTTTCATTTTCTTGTGCGACCACGGTCGCACCCTCTCTGATTTCCAAGTAACGCTTAATCCAAAGATTTTCTATATGCTTATTACCTGGCTGATTTGATAAATACCAATCGGCAATTACAGACTGCTTATTACTATCTGGTCGTGTCCTGTAACCACAAGTTGGACACCAGATAACATATTCATTTCTTACCCCCGAATACCTTAATTCTGGCTTCGACGGTTTCCTGAACATAACTTGTTTACAAAGGCAGAATGGCACTTCCTGCCCGATGGCGTTTGATGATTTCACTGCGCTTCTCCGCCGCATTTAATAATGCAGTTCGATTTAAGCTCAGACATCGCGACTTAATTAAAAGCCAGCGTTCTTTATAATCTTGTCTCCAGCTATCAATAGATATATTCAGTAGAAAACTCAGATGCCTGTCCTGTTCTCTCTCATCAACTGCCTCAGCACACGTAAGTTCTGATTTAACCTGCTGTGCCGCGTAATAAATCAATTTCCGCATGGCTTTTTTCGTGGAGGCCTTCATTTTTTTAAAGCCGCCCCCCGAATGAGCAACCAGAAAATCAAGCCATAACCACTGACAAACAATCACATCATTGTTGTAATCAGGCTTGCATCCGTAGCAATAATAAAGCCAGGCTGATTCCTCGTTATTCAACTGACCAATAGCCCTGCGCCAGCTGGCGCTCTGAAAATCAATATCAGTGAGCAACATTGATGATTGTTTAAATGTTTTCCCCTGGTGGAATCTAACCGGCTCAGCAGGAACGGACACTTCGTATGAGTTATCATCACCTACACTGATTGACCGGACTGGTTTATTGTTAAAGCGTCCTGATCTGCCTAGACGCATCTGCTCAAGCTGGACCTCTAGGATGCCACGCTGGCGATAATGAATATCAGCCAATGCCGTGGATACGCAGCTGCGTATATACTCAAGCTCCACGCTTACGGCTCTCCTTAATCGACTGCTTTACCCGCCGAGTTGTAAAGTCACTCTTCAGCTTGTAAGCAGTACGAACTTCAATATCACTTTGCCGCAATGAAGGAATCTCTCCAGCGGTTAACCATTGGTAAACAGCACCGGGTGTTACACCTACCCCAGCCGCTGCTTTTTCTACACTGCCAAAGTGGCGAATAAGTTCTTCTGGTTTCATGCGGTTATTATAAGCAATAAATCGCATTTAAAGCCAGCTATAATAAATAAATTTTATAGCCAGCTATAAGAAGATCATTTATGATTAAGCTATGAAAACACGAGGCGAACGACTGAAAGCACGCCGTTTAGAGATGAAGCTGACGTTGCGAGAAGTTGCTGAGGCTGTCGATATCTCTATTGCAGGCGTCCAAAACTTAGAACGTGGCGACGTAATGCCGTCACTGGAGATAGGTATTGCCCTGGCTAAGTGCTTACGCAAGCCAGTGCATTGGGTGCTATATGGGACAGAATATGACCCTGATCGCATTCCTGTTATTGGCACAACTGAAAGTGGGCCGGATGAAGAGTGGAAGCCGGGACAGGTTCCAAATACTGAGCGATTCCTGCCATTCATCAGCCAGCGCAATACTGTGTATGCGTTAACTATCAGCAATCTTACGCAGGGAAACTATCAGCCAGGCGATTTTCTCCTGGTCGATTCTGCGCTGGAACTGGTCCCCGGCGAGGATGTTCTGGTTCGTGATACTGCAGGAAATATCACTATCCAGCGCCTGGCCCGTTTTGATGATGAAAATTACTATCTGGATGGAACAAACTCACAACGCGCCATCTTCAGGAAAAGCGATCTTGAATTTGTTCACCAAATAGTCGGAACGATCAAATCATTCATGGTTGAGGGTAGATGACTTAATACGGGGTTTATTGTTTGCTGTAAATCTGGTTTAATGCAGGGCATATGTTCTGTGGGTTGACTCAGGTTACAGCAGCAGAAAAAAGACGAAAAAAAACCCGAGTCGGCAAACTCGGGTCCTTTTCAGGAAGCAGCCACAACAACGCGACAGATTCCGTCAATTCAAGATGCGTTTATTGTGGCTGCTCCTGCGGATTTTTTCAACCCGAAAAAACATAATTCGCATGGAATGGCTAAAAAATGACATTAAACGATTTCTATGCGGATCGCTTTGGCAGCGATCCGTTCTCGCTAATTGAAGCAGCACGGGATGAAATAACCGAGCTGGCACAGATGGCTGGTATCAACTGGCCTGCCTGTTCCGACAACATCCAACTCAACCCTCGCGGGGGGGGTGAGCGTTACTCTTCATACAATAAAACATCTCCAGAAGCTCTCGAAAAGAGCCTGAAAGGACGCGTAGAAATTTACTCCAGGCTGGAACACAGCAAAGGGATTGATTACCCGTTCATTAACTTCGTCCATAAAGGCAGCGATGCTGGCTCATGGAGCGGTTTCTCCTTCCTGTTTTCTGAATATCGCCGTGAGCAACAACGGAATAATGCGACCGTGGTCGCACAACCGGAAGAAGAACGGGCAAGAATAGAACGTCAGGCCGAAGCACGTCGTCGCCGTGAAGAACAAAAACGAATTAATGACCTGAAAAACAACCAAATGGACCATGAACGTTTGCTGGGATGGCTGGCATTCCACAGTGCTTGGGAACATGCTCCTGCAGAAGACGGCTCATGGCCATATGCGATTAAAAAAGGTATTCGTGACGTTTTTAATTCGTGTGATGTGCGTCGCGTGACCAGTCACGACAGCGCAAAATGGAGCAGGGGGCCAACCACGTATATGGCTATCCCTCTGGCTCACCTGGACGGTCGTTACGATGGTCGTATTGTTGGTTGGCAGAGAATCGACAAACAAGGTGGAAAATACCAGACCAGCGCCGTAACCAGCGGCGATTTCGTCGGTGCCTGCTTTGTTATCGGTGAGCTGAAAGGGGCGCAAAACATCGCTGTTACAGAAGGTTTTGCTACTGGTGCATCCATCTGGCTTGCCACGAAAAAAGATAAACGCTTTGACGCTGTGGTTGTCGCTGTATCCGCTAACAACATGGTTCATGTTGTGGAACAACTGGTAAACATGTACCCGGCGGCAAAAATCACCTGCGCACTGGATAATGACCGGAAATCAGCTACAGAAGGAAAAGGGAATACCGGCCTGCGGACTGGCTATGAAATCTTATCGAAATTCAACGATGTCCGCTGCGTCTATCCAACTTTTGAAGACGATCCGCAAATGGAGTGCAGTGACTTCAACGACCTGCACAAACTACGTGGACTTCGTGAAACAGCACGTCAACTGTTTGCAACTGCAAACCGCCTGAAAACTGGCACTGATTTGCTATCTCTGACGCTCAACCGCCTGAAGACAATTAAGCGGGATAACCGTCGTACTTTTGCCAAAGAGCTGCTGAGAGCGGTGGATATTGGCATGCTAACCTGTCCGGTTCCTAACAGTCCGTCAGACTTATTTAACATGTTCTGCATCGTTCTGCGTGAAATGGGGCTGGAAAATATCTATCGCGCTACGGTAAAAGACCACATTGCCCGTCGCCTGAATAAAAAGTGCCGTATTGCCCAGGCTCCGCGCTCATTCAGCGAACGCATAACTGATCCCAATAAACGTCCTCAACATATCACCTATAAGCGTTTTGAAACTTCGGTAATGACCGATGACGTCCTGAAGTACGTGCAATCACTACAGGGGATAGTCATCGTCCGTGCTGGTATGGGTTCCGGCAAATCTACTGGATTGTTACGACCGTTAATGCATAGCTCAGAACGTGGTATCTCTGTTGCTCACCGTGTCTCCCTTATTGGTGGCCTGTGGGAAATGATGACAGAAGGAAAAGGTGTAAAAGCCGATATCCTGCACTATCAGGACCCTGGCTATCAGGAAATGGCTCCATACGCCAGTAAACTGACCATCTGCATAAACTCGATTGTTAAAAACTGCTGGCAACCGTTGATGCGCCAGCACGACTATTTTGGCTTTGACGAGGCCACACAAGGGCTACGTGCCGTTCTTTCCGGTCGGGCTATGGAAAACCCGGTGGCTGTATTCCATACGCTAATTGACGCGCTGGCCAGAACGGAACAACACCCAATCATGGTGGATGCTGATGCGAACGATCTGCTGGTTGACCTGGCTGAACTGGCTATGAAACGCCGTGAAGAACTAGGTTTACCGGCATGGCTGCAGATCCACGTAATTGAATTACCTGTTGATGTTCGCAACCGCGAAACAGGTGAGCCAATCCGGGTTTTTTATACAGAAAAAGATCGCATTATGACCGAGGTGGTGAAAGCTGTATCGGATGGCGAAAAAATCATGTTGGCCACCGACAGCTCCACCTTTGCAGAAGATGTGACAGCCACCCTGAGAATGCATTTTCCTGGTAAGAAATTTCTGTGTGTAAACCAGAAAAGTAAACAGGATGAAGAAGTCGATGCCTTTACCAACCAGCCAAAAGTAATGGTGATGAAATACGATGGACTGATCTACAGTCCGTCAATTTCCTCCGGGGTGTCATTTGAGAAAAAACATTTTGACCGTCATTTCGGCATGTTCTGCGGTGAAGTTGTGCCCAGCGACGCAGTGCAAATGCTACGCCGCGACCGTACAGCAAAAGAATTTATTATCGGCTTTGAAAGATACGGATAAGGGATACCGTAATGCGGCTTTGAACTTCGCTTCGGGTTTCGCTGATCAAAATGTTTATATCGAGGTCATGAAACACATGTTAAAGGCGAAGCCGGAAGTCAAGGTGGATATCTTGAACTGGATAGGCCGTGAAAGCAAATGCCCGTCTAAACATGACGTGATCAAGAATCTGGAACTTCGTTTTGATCTACCAGCG
>OLVS01000919.1_pt1 | contig 11164 bp, 7 predicted proteins | sample 1644121 | NCBI WGS metagenome assembly OLVS01 (sample SAMEA103958121, study PRJEB25191) | human gut metagenome
TGGTGGTGCGCAGCGACATGGCCTCCACCTTGCCAGTGCAGTTGGCCAGCGTCACAATGTCGCCCACGGTGATGTTGCCCTCCATCCATAGGAACATGCCGCTGATGATATCCTTCACCAGCGATTGCGCGCCAAAGCCAAGGGCAATGCTGCCGATGCCGGCCACGGTCAGGAGCGAGGCCAAATCCACCCCGAAGATGCGCAACACCACCAGCGCGATGAAAAAGTACATCAGATAGCTCATCACGCTGCCAATCAGCGACCGCAGCGTTTCCACCTGCTGCATGGTGCGGCGCGTGGTGCCGGGGCGATAGCGCAGGTGCTTGTTGAGCAGGCGGCGGAATAACCGCAGCAGCAAAAGACCGATGATAATCGCCGCGCCGGCCGTAAGCAGGCGCGTGAGTATCACCGGCAGTTCTTCATAAAATTTGGACAGCACGCTGGCCGCGTGCCGCAGATCCTGACTGATGGAAACATCAGGTGCGGGAGAAGCGGTGGGCTGCATGGCGAACGCTCCTTTTGTCAATCAGCGGGCGGATAGCGCCAGCAGCGCCGCACCAACCAGACCGCTAAGCGGATAAAGCGCAGGGGTTTGAATGTAGGTGTCCAGATCGTTCAGCTCCGGGGCTGTGATATAGCTGTTTTGCAGCTGGCGCACATATTGCCGCACGCGGGGCAGCAGACCCTCGCGCTGCATTACGCCACCGCCCAGCAAAATGCGCTCGGGCGATACAGTCATCAGCGCGTTTACGCACACCTGCGCCAGATAATAGGCTTCCAGATCGAAGGCCGGGTGATCCGCGGGCAAATCGCGGGCGGATACGCCCCAGCGCTTTTCCATGGCGGGTCCGGCGGCCAGCCCTTCAGCGCAGTGCTGATGGAAGGGGCAAAAGCCCTCCGGCGTGGGATCGTCCGCGCGCGGAGCCAGCAGCATATGTCCCCATTCGGGATGCAGCATACCGTGCACCAGGCGATCTTCGCAATATAGCCCGCCGCCAATGCCCGTGCCTATCGTCAGGTACAGGCAGCTATGCAGACCGCGGGCTGCGCCCAGGCGAACCTCGGCCAACGCGGCGGCGTTTACATCGGTATCGCAGGCAAAGGGCACGTTTAGCGCACGGCTTAGCGTCTGGCACAGGGGATAGCCCTGCCAATCCAGCTTGGGCGTGTGCAGGATGGCGCCGTACTCGGGCGAATCGGCATGCACCTGCGCCGGGCCGAAGGTGGCCACGCCCAGCGCGCAGATGGCATGCTGGGAGAAAAAGGCGATCATCTCCGGTACGGTTTCATTGGGCGTGCGCGTGGGCAGGGAGTGGGAGCGCAGGATGCGGCCATCCGCATCCGCAATGCCCAGCACCATTTTGGTGCCGCCCGCTTCCAGTGCGCCGTATAGCTTTGTATCCATATGTAATCAGGCGGATTAGAACAGCTCGGAGTTCTGATCCAGCAGCTCACGCTGCTGCTGCAGCAATTGCAGCAGCTTATCGCGGTAGGAGCGCGCAGAGGCGCGCAGAGCCTCCACCTGCTTGCGCAGGGCGTCGCATTCTGCCGTCAGCGCGGCGGATTGGCCGTTCTGCGCCTGGGCGTTGGCGTTGGCCAGGATGGAATCAGCCTCACGCTTGGCCTCGGCGATGGTGTCATCGTACATCTTCTGCGCGCGGGCCAGCAGGCGCTGGGCGCTGTCGGAAGCTTCGGCGTTGGCGTCGCGCTGCGGCTGGGGAGCGGGCTGGGCGTACATCTGCGTGCGGGAGGCCTGCGCCAGGCGCGCCTGCAGATTGGAGATTTCCTCCTGCATGACGATCATTTCGTCGCAGATATCATCCAGAAACTCGTCTACCTCTACGGGGTCATAGCCGCGAACCTTGGTCTTAAATTCCTTTTCTTCGATCATGGCGACGGTGATAGGCATGGAAAACGGCTCCTTTCGTGGCTGCAATGATATTCCGTTGATAAGGAAACAGGCCATCTTTGCGGATGGCCGATGATGCTTTTATATGACCGCGCTGTTGTACTCCGCGCCTTCATGATCGGGTACATAGCCCTGAGAGGGCTGCTGCTCCGAAAAAGCGGGCTGCTGAGGCTGCGCGTATACGGGCTGCGGCGGGGTGAAGGGATTAACCGGCTGCTGATAGGCGGCCTGACCATAGGGCATCTGCCCCTGCTGCGGCGCGAAGGGGGATTGGAAAGCGCTCTGCTGCATGCCGGGATTGGCGCGCTGCGGGGCGCGGGATTGTGCGTTCATCTGGGTGGTGGTGCGATCGGTATACACCTGCATGCCGGCCGGAGCCAGCAGATACACGCCCACGCGGGCGGAAAGCCGCGTCATGGTGCAGCCCAGGGAGAAGCAAGCGCCGTTGAGCGTATCGACATAGCGGCGCACCTCGGCCTGATCGGCAATGCTGTCCATCACCGCGATGACGCAGTCACCCGTGCGCAGGATGCCGATGGCGTTGCGGCAATCGGCGATGCTGCGGGCGTTGACCACGCAGGCGGAAAGCTGCTTGGCCGGCGCGCTCTGCTGGGGCTGCGCCTGCTGAGACTGCTGCGCAATGCCAGGGAAGGGCACTACGTTTTCAGCTTCGGGCTGCTGGGGCTGCTGCGCGTGCTGGGCAGAGCGGCGATTGCGCTGCTGGGGCTGATAGCCCTGCTGCAGGGGAGAGGCGGAATAGGCGGGCTGCTGCATCTGCGGCTGGACAGGCTGCTGCGGCTGCTGATAGGGCTGCGCCTGATACGCAGGCTGCTGATAGGCGTTTTGCTGATAGGCAGGCTGCGCGTAGGACTGCTGATAGGCAGAAGCCTGATAGGCGCTTTGCTGCGGCTGAGAATCATAGGCCGGCTGCGCATAGGGCTGCGCGCTCTGCTGGGGCGCAGCCTGCTGCTGCGGCTGGGCATAATAGCCCGAATCGCTGGCCGCCGGGGCGGGATTATAGGCCGCTTCCTCCTCGGCGCGGGGGCCGTTGAAGAAAGAATTGTTGGGGCCAAAGAAATTTCTAACGCTGTCCATTAAATTGCGGAAAGCCATGGTTCCTCCTCATACGGCGGCATGCCGCCCGGTTGGCAAATTGCCCGAAATAGCACGAGCATACCCTGCCTATTATACACAAACGTTGAAGAATATGCAACCTTTCAGGGCGCGGAGAATGTAAATTTCAAGCCGTTTTACTTAAAATACCAGCACAACGGAGCCGACGGAGAGAATATTGCTCAGCTGCGGCACGATATGCGCCTCGTTGGAATCCTGGCTGATGATGGTAACGGGCAGGAAGTAGTTGCCGTCGGGCTGCACGACCACCACGCCCATTTCGCCATCCACCGTGGTGATGGCGTTGGCAGGCACGGTCAGGCTGTAAATGCTTTCGGACAGCTGCACGTGACAGGAGCGGATATACAGCACGGGCGATACGTCGCCCACCACGCTGAGGCGCACTAGCAGTTCGCCCTCCGAACGAGTGACGGATTCCACTGTGGCTGAAACGCGGGTGTTGTCAAAGCTCTCCACCAGCAGCTCGTAGGATGCGCCCACCGTGGGCGTCCAGTTCACATCGTCGCACAGCATCAGCACCGTGTAGCCGCCCTGGCGCACCAGGCGGTAAACGGCCACCTCGTTGCGCCCCAGCGCAGCGGACTTGGGCAGATTGCCCCTGTACATGCTGCGCACCTCGGCGGGGGTGAAGCTGTCGTAGGTCTGGCTGGAGAGCACGCGCTCGTAGCCGTCGGTATAAAAGCTGATGATGCCCGGATCGGCTGCCACGAAGGGCTTCGTCCAGGTTTCAATGCGCTGAAGCTGCGTCTTTTCATCGTCGTAGAGACGGCTCAGCTTCTGATCGTCGGAATACTTCTGCTTCAGATAATAGGAACGCTCGTTGATGATATCGCTGAGCAGCTCCTCCTGGTTAATCAGGTTGCCGCTTTTGCCCTGCACCAGCGATTGCGTTTCCTGCGCGCGCTCAAGCACGCTGGAATTGAAGCGCTTCAGCTGCGAATCGGCCTCCACGTTGGTTTCGGCCAGCAGGGTCTTTTGGTATTCCTTGATCTGGGTGCGGTAGTTGTTCAGCGTCGTCCACTCGCGGGTGTTAAAGCCCGAGGTGTACACCGTGCACACGTCGCTGCCGCGCGTGACCACCTCGCCCTCGTTGGCAACGTAGTCAATCTGGGAGATGCCCTCCTGCGTGTACATGACCTCGTTGCGTACAATCAGCGCGTCGCCCGTATAGTTGGAGCCCAGCGTGCCCGCGCTGACATAGGCCGTGCGCGTCTGCCGGTTGCCTAGCAGCTGGGATACCGCGATGGCGCCCAGCACGATGATCAGCACGCCGATGACCGCGCCCAGAACCAGATTGAGCCTGCCATAGCTGCGGCGCCTGGGCGCGTGATAGGGCTGCTGCCGCTGCGGGAAGGGATCGGGCTGCTGCGGCTGATAGGCGCTTTGATAGTATTCGTTGGGCTGCTGCGGCACGGGCGGCTGACCCGGCTGGGGCGGATAGGGCTGCCCCTGCTGCGGGGGATAAGGCTGCGCCTGCTGGGGCGGATACACCTGTCCCTGCGGCGAGTAGGGCTGTCCCTGCGGGGGATAGGGTTGCCCCTGGGGCTGAACAGGCTGCGCATAGGGCGGCGGCGCGCCGGGTCCCACCTGCTGCTGTACGGGAGCCTGCGGCTGGGGCGGGGCGTAATAAGGCTGCCCGGCGCCCGGCTGCTGGCCACCCGCGGGGACGGCGGTGAAGCCGCGCTGCTCATAGCCGCTGTTTTGATTGTTATTGTTAGGGGGCGTTTGCATGCAAAACCTCCGGAAAAAAGCAAAGATAGGTCAAAAAATCAGATCCGTTCAGCCACGGCTTGGGCGATACGCAGCCCGTCCACTGCCGCGCTCATAATGCCGCCCGCAAAGCCTGCGCCTTCGCCCGCGGGATACAGCCCGCGCACGTTGGATTGCAGCCCTTCATCGCGCGGAATGCGCAAGGGGCTGGAGGAGCGCGCTTCCACGCCGGTGAGCACTGCGTCGGGATGGTCAAAGCCGCGCAGCTGGCGGGCGAAAATCTGGATGCCGCCCTTGAGCCCGGCCGCCGCATAGGCAGGCAGCACGGCACGCAGATCGGCCATGGTCACGCCCGGCCGGTAGGTGGGCGTGACGTCACCCAGGGCGCGCGAGGCGCGGTCATGCAGAAAATCCTCTGCACGCTGGGCGGGCGCGTGGTAATCGCCGCCGCCTGCGGCAAAGGCCGCCTGTTCCCATTGCCGCTGCATGGTCAGGCCGGACAGGGGATGCGCGTCGGGAAAATCCTGCGTGCGTACATCCACTAACAAGGCAGCATTGGCGTTTTGTCCATCGCGGGCATATACGCTCATGCCGTTGGTGCATACCCCGCCCGCTTCGCTGGCCGCGGCGATGACCTGCCCGCCGGGGCACATGCAGAAGGAGTATACTCCGCGGCCATCGGGCAGCTTGGCGTGCAGCTTATATTCCGCCGCGCCCAAATAGGGGCTGCCTGCCGCCGCGCCGTATTGCGCGCGGTTGATCAGGCTTTGCGGATGCTCGATGCGCACGCCCACCGAGAAGGGCTTTTGCGCCATCGCCACGCCTGCGTCGTAGAGCATGCGGAAGGTGTCGCGCGCGCTGTGGCCAACAGCCAGGATCAGCTGCTCGCAGGGCAATTCCTGCTCCTGCCCGCGCTCGATATAGCGGATGGCGCGCAGCGCGCCGTTCTGCGTTTCAATGCCCGTTAGTCGCGCGCCAAAGTGCACCTGGCCGCCGAGCCGCAGAATTTCCTCCCGGATGGAGGCGACCGCCTGCGGCAGGCGATCAGTGCCCACATGCGGGTGCGCCTGATAGAGGATGCTCTCGGGCGCGCCGTGCGCGTGCAGGATGGTCAGCACCTGGCGGCAGCGGGGATCCTTAATGCCCGTGGTCAGCTTGCCGTCCGAAAATGCGCCCGCGCCGCCCTCGCCGAACTGCACGTTGCTGTTTTCATCCAGCGCGCCGCCGTCGAAAAAGCGCTGCACGCTCCGTGCACGCTGATCCACGCGCTCGCCGCGCTCCAGGCAGATGGGGTTCAGCCCCGCCCGCGCCAGATACAGCGCCGCAAACAGGCCGCACGGCCCCATGCCGACCACCACCGGCGCGTGCGCGCGCGATGCGGCAGGGGGAGGGGCCAGGGGCGCGTCGGGCGCGGCCAATGCGGCCGTGCCGGGCTTTAAGCGCCGGAGAAAGGCGGCTTCATCCTGCTTCAGGGTGAGATCGACGGCGTACACAAAGTGCACGTCGCCCCGGTCGCGCGCGTCCACGCTGTGCTTGGCCACGCGCCAGGAGGCGATATCCTGCTGCGTCAGGCGCAGCTTTTTCAGCGCCAGCGCGCAGGCACGCGCGTCCGCATCGGCGCACAGGGGCACATTCAGCCCGGCAACTCGCAGCATACGCGCACCTCCTTGATTTCTACAATAAATTATCATAGCACATTTTGCGCAATTTGTAAAACAAAATGCGCGGAGCCGCGAAGAGACTTTCGCGGTTTTTGATGATGTTGCTTCCAATTTACGCACGGATGTGATATACTGAACGCGAACAACTGTTTGATGAAAAGGATGCACGCATGAACCTGAATGATTTGAACCCCATGCAGCGCCGCGCGGCCGAAACGCTGGAGGGCCCGGTGCTGATCCTGGCCGGGGCGGGCAGCGGCAAAACGCGCACGCTGACCTACCGCGTGGCCAATTTGCTGGAGCACGGCGTGAAGGCCTGGCATATCCTGGCCCTGACCTTTACCAATAAAGCCGCGCGCGAAATGCGCGAGCGCATCGAACGCCTGGCCGGCGCGGACGCGGGCGAGGCGTGGATCGGCACGTTCCACAGCATTTGCTGCCGGATCCTGCGTCGCGATATCGAAAAGCTGGGCTATGAGCGCAGCTTTACCATCTATGACGACGATGATCAGCAGCGGGTGATCAAGGCGGTGCTCAAGGAGCTGGATATCGATGAAAAGTTTCTGCCGCCCAAGGCGGTCAGCGCCGATATCAGCGATGCGAAAAACCGCCTGCTTTCGCCCGACGAATGGCTGCAAAAGCGCGGCGGCGATTACCGCTCACAGAAAACGCACGATGTGATGACCCGTTATGAGCAGCGCCTGCGCGCCGCCAACGCGCTGGATTTTGACGATTTGCTGGTCAAAACCCTGCAATTGTTTGTGGAGCATCCGCCGGTGCTGGAATACTATCAAAGCCGCTTTCAGTATGTGCATGTGGATGAATATCAGGATACCAACTACGCCCAGTATCAGCTGGTGCGCTTGATTACCCGTGAAAGCCGCAACCTGTGCGTGGTGGGCGACGACGACCAGTCCATCTATGGCTGGCGCGGCGCGGACATCCGCAATATTCTGGATTTTGAAAAGGATTTCCCCGACGCGACGGTGATCAAGCTGGAGCAGAATTACCGCAGCACGGCCAATATTCTGGACGCGGCCAACCAGATCATCGCCCACAACGAGGGCCGCAAGGAAAAGGAGCTGTGGACCGAGGACGGCGAGGGCGAAAAGATTACCCTGTACGCCGCGGCGGACGAGCGCGACGAGGCGGCCTGGATCTGCCAGCGCATCCGCCAGCTGCAGCGCGGCGGCACGCCCTACGGCAGCATCGCCATCCTGTACCGTATGCACGCCCTCAGCCGCGTATTGGAAGAAACGCTCATGCGCGCGGGCATTCCCTATCATGTGTATGGCGGCACGCGCTTCTATGACCGCCGCGAGGTGCGCGACGTGCTGGCCTATCTGCGCTTGATTCAAAACCCGGCGGACGATATCTCGCTTTCGCGCATCATCAATGTGCCAAAGCGCGCCATCGGCGACAGCACCGTGGAGCAATTGACCCAGTACGCCCGCCAAAACGATATGTCCCTGTATGCTGCCGTGGCCGCGCCGCCCGATACCCTGGCCAGCCGCGCCCGCAAGAGCGTAAACGATTTTTCCAGCCTGATCGTATCTCTGCTGCTGGCCAAGGAAACACTGCCGCTGTCCGAGTTTGTGCAGAAGGTGATTGACGACAGCGGGCTGATCGCCCAGTATCAAAAAGAAGAGAACGAGGAAAACCAGGCAAGGATCGAGAACATCCGCGAGTTTATGGGCGCTGTGACCGAGTTTGAGCAAAAGAGCGAGGATAAATCGCTGTTCGCCTTCCTGGAAAACGTGGCGCTGGTTACGGAGCTTGACAATCAGGACAGCGCACCCAGCTTTGTCACTATGATGACGCTGCACTCCGCCAAGGGCCTGGAATACGACGCGGTGTTTATGAGCGGCATGGAGGAGGGCATTTTCCCCTCCGCCCGCGCCATGCAGGAGGATAACCGCGTGGAGGAGGAGCGCAGGCTTTGCTATGTGGGCGTTACCCGCGCGCGCAAGCTGCTGCATCTTTCCTATGCGCGGCGGCGCATGCTGTTTAACCAGATGCAGTTCAACGCGCCCTCGTGCTTTTTGCAGGAGATCCCCAAGCGCCTGATCCGCGAGGAGCAAAGCTCCGCCGCCCAGAGCGCATCCTATGGCTACGGCGCGCCCGCTGCGCGCGGCGCTGGCTGGGGCAGCTACGGCGGCAGCGGCATGCGCAGGCAGGGCGGCTATCAGGATAACGAGTCCCGCCCGCAGTATGGCTACGGCGATACCATGCCGCAGCGCCGCGCTCCCGCGCCCAAGGCGCCCGCTCGTCCCGCCCAGCAGCCCTGGAACATCCCTGGTGTGCAGCGCGGATTTGTGCCTTCGCCCGCACGCAGCGTGCAGGTGCAGCTGTTCAAGGTCGGCGATAAGGTTCAGCATCCCAAATTCGGCAAGGGCGTGATCCGCGAGGTGACGGGCAGCGGCGACGCGGCCCGGCTGCATATCGTGTTCCCCGTGTTTGGCGAAAAGGTGCTGGCGCAGTCCATCGCCCCCATTGTAAAAATTGAGGAGTGATTATCCCCATGGAAGATAAGCAGCGGCGTATGGGCGAGCTGGTCGCACTGCTCAACCGCGCGGCCTACGCCTATTATACGAAGGACGAGCCCATCATGGCCGACGTGCAGTACGACCGGCTGTATGATGAGCTGCTGAGCCTGGAAAAGGAAACCGGCGTGCAGATGGCCGATTCGCCTACCCATCGCGTGGGCGGCGAAACGCTCAAGGAGTTTGAAAAATACCGCCATGTAACCCGTCTGTGGAGCATGGATAAGGTGCAGTCCGAGCCGGAGCTGCTCGACTGGGTGGCGCGCGCGCAGCGCCTGTGCGCCCAGGCGGGGGATTTCCCAGAGCCGGTATTCGGCGTGGAGTATAAATTCGACGGCCTGACCATCAACCTGACCTATGAAAACGGCGTGCTGGTGCAGGCGGCCACGCGCGGCGACGGCGTGACGGGCGAAGCCATCCTGCCCCAGGCGCGCACCATCCGCGATATCCCGCTGCGCATTCCCTATACGGGTCGGCTGGAGGTGCAGGGCGAGTGCATCATGCGCCTGTCCGCGCTGGAAAAATATAACGAAACGGCCGCTGTGCCCCTCAAAAACGCCCGCAACGGCGCGGCCGGGGCGCTGCGCAATCTGGATCCTGCCGTCACGGCGGCGCGCAGGCTCAGCGCGTTTTTCTATCAGGTGGGCACCATCGATGCTCCGCCCTATCACGATCAGCCCGGTATGCTGGATTTCATCCGCGCGCAGGGCTTGCCCGTCAGCCCGTATTTCCGCACCGCGCGCACGGCGCAGGAGGTCGTCGCCTGCGTGCGCGAAATCGCCGCCGCCCGCGAATCGCTGGATTTCCTGATCGACGGCGCGGTTATCAAGATCCAGGACAGCCGCACCCGCGCGGCGCTGGGCTTTACCGATAAATTCCCGCGCTGGGCGGTGGCGTTCAAATTCCCCGCCGAGGAAACCACCACCACCCTGGAAAGCGTCACCTGGGAGCTGGGCCGCACGGGCAAGCTGACCCCGCTGGCGCATGTGGAGGCGGTGGACTTTGCGGGCGTTACCGTGCGCAAGGCTACGCTGAACAATTACGGCGATATCCAGCGCAAGCGCCTGCTGCTGGGCTGCACGGTGTGGATTCGCCGGTCAAACGATGTAATCCCCGAAATCACCGGCCGCGTGGAGGATGGCTCGACGGGCAGCGAAATTGCAAAGCCCACCGTTTGCCCTGCCTGCGGCGAGCCGCTGGTGGAGCGCGGGGCCAATCTGTACTGCGTCAATCGCCAGACCTGCCGCCCGCAGGCTGTGGCGCGGCTGGCGCATTTTGCCGGGCGCGACGCGATGGATATCACCTCCCTGTCCGAAAAGACGGCGGGGCAATTGTACGATCTGTGCGGCGTGCGCGATCCGGCCGATCTGTATCACCTGACCCGCGAGCAGCTTTTGGCGCTGGAGGGCTTTCAGGACAAGCGCGCGGATAACCTGCTGGCCGCCTTGCAAAAGAGCCGCGACTGTGCGCTGGACGCGTTCCTGTTCGCCATCGGCATTCCCAATATCGGCCGGGGCACGGCGCGCGATGTGGCCGGGCATTTTGGCGCGCTGGCGGGCGTGATGAACGCCACCCAGGAAGAATTGCTGGAAATTCCGGATGTGGGCGACATCGTGGCGCAGAGCGTGGTGGAGTTTTTCTCCTTCCCCGAGGATCGCACGATGGTGGAACGCCTGCTTGCGGCGGGCGTGACTCCGCGCGAAATCGCAAAGCCCAGCGCCGATACGCCCCAGCCGTTGGCAGGCATGACCATCGTGGTCACGGGTACCCTGCCCTCGCTGTCCCGCAATGAGGCGGAGGATATGATCCGCGCGTACGGCGGCACGGCGGCGGGCTCGGTGAGCAAAAAAACCAGCTATGTGCTGGCCGGCGAAAAGGCCGGCAGCAAGCTGACCAAGGCCGAACAGCTGGGAATTCCTGTGCTGGATGAGCAGGCGTTTTTCCATCTGATTGGAAAGGAATAACCCATGAATATTGAACAACTGCTGGACGTGCTGCGCAGGGATGACGCCTTTATGCAGTGCGTAACGCATTGGCATGTCGATCCTGCCCGTCCTGCGCGCTATGCGCCCTGGCCGGACTGCGTGGATCCTGCGCTGCCGCCTACGCTGCAAAAGCGCGGAGTGGAACGGCTGTATACCCATCAGGCGCAGGCGATTGAGGCTGCCGCGCGCGGCGAGGATATTGTGGTGGTTACGCCCACGGCC
>OLVS01000943.1_pt1 | contig 10988 bp, 8 predicted proteins | sample 1644121 | NCBI WGS metagenome assembly OLVS01 (sample SAMEA103958121, study PRJEB25191) | human gut metagenome
AGGTCCACGGAAATCGTCTTGACCATTGCATGAATTTCCGCAAGGCGGAGTTTGTCGTCTTTATCCATAATCGAGATAGTTGGTTACGGTGCAAAGGTGACAACTCCCGACCGATATTCTTTGTAACTTACACGGTCACTTACATGAAATTTCCTTGCGGTGGATGATTTAATCTATGATTACGCTATACTGCGAATTTGCCGCCCAGCCGGGATTCGACACGATCGATCGCATCCTCGATCATTATCGGTGTAGTCTGCGCATAGATCTGTGTCGTGGTGATCTGTTTATGTCCCAGCATCTTGGAAACTGTTGACAAAGGAATACCCTGTGAAAGGCAGAGTGTCGTGGCAAACGTATGACGTGCGCAGTGAAAGGTTATGTGCCGTGAGATACCGCACTGTTTGGTAATACGACGCAAGGAGCAATTGATACTGCTAAGTTTCGGCATGTCGAATGCAAGCGGTAACGGAGCTGTTCCGCGATATTTTTCCAGAAGACGCAAAGCCGCAGGGAGAAATTTGACCATATATTCTCCACCCGTCTTGCAACGGTTACCGTGTATCCACAGGTGCCCCTTGGTGTCTGGTATGATTTGTTCGCAAGTCAGATAGCGCATGTCTTTGTAGCAGATTCCCGTAAAACAGGAAAAAAGAAACAGGTCGCGGTGGTATTCGTGTTTGGCACTCTTCAATCGCGTCGTCTGAAAAAGCCGCAGCTCCTCCTCGCTGAGAAAGGTTCTCGGTTCCATCGGAGCGGAATAACTGTAGAAAGCGAACGGATTGCGCGGCATAAGACCGTTGTTGAACGAAATATTCACCACGTTGCTTAAACAATCTATGTAGCGGCATACGCTGCCCGCTTTCAAATGACAGGCAGTTTTCAAATAGACGTGGTATTGCTCGATGAACGACTGTTCCAATTCGAGCAGCGGAATATCGTGGAGGTTGTACTCGTGTTTCAGAAAGGCCCGGAGATGTCCCAGCGACGCCCGATAGCGCCACCAGGTACTTTCTGAGCGGTCTACGCCGATACGTTTGAAAAGATCATTCGTGTAATGTTCGAAAACATCTACAAGAGTCCGGTATCGTTCTCCCATACCCAGATAGGCGTTCTTGACCTTTTCAGCCGTGACGTAGGCATCGTGATCGCAAATCGACTGATAGTGTTTGCCGATCTGGATACGGATATTGTCCAGATGACGGTTGATGCGTTCCGACTCGACGCTTTTGCCTTTGGCACGGCCGCCTTTGACCTCCCACAGTTGTTCCGGAACGTTGATTTTGGCACTGAACTGTGAAATCGTGCCGTTGATCGTGATGCGGCCCATAACCGGATAGACTGCTCGCGGGGTGTTCTTTGTTCGCTTGAGGTAGAACAAAACCTTGAAAGTACTGCGCATAAACTCTGCTTTTTTAAGGTGGACAAAAATAATTTCGGCAGAGTCGTCCGACAAGATGAATATAAACGTAATAGACTGTAAATAACCGTTGTATGTAACCGCAGGCATCCCAAAACAAGGTAATGATTTGGAAACGCAACTCTCGGTTATTTATGCAGAAAGATTCACATTCTCTCGATATTTCAATACCGACATGATGAATAACAATCTGAATATCAGTTATTATACTTCGATTTGCTTTTTATAGATAGCCGTTGTACTTTTGTCACCAAAAACTGACAATTCTTAATCGAAAAAGTCAGTACAGAAATAAAGATCATTTAGTTTACATAAATAGCATTGATATTTTGTAATGGGAGGACTTTTAACATTCAGAGTCGGAAACTTTGACACAACAGCAGAACGTGAGCAGTTTCGGTTTCTCTGTGAGCAACTCAAAACTCACTATGAGGATTCGAATGAATTCTGTGTGTTCGCAGGCAACTATAATATTGGATGTGAGTTAGATGCCCTCTTTATAAAGAAGGACGCTATTATTTCTATAGAATTCAAAAATTATGGAGGTAATGTTGTTGCCAATGAAAATGGAGAATGGACATGCAATGGTAAAATTATTAAGGGAGGTTCGAGAAAGACTGTTCTTCAACAAGCTAGGATAAATCATTCCACGGTAAAGAAAGAACTTAAAGTCTTAGGTGTTGTAAAGAACCAAATCAAGGACGTGCCACACCTTATTATTTTTCATCAACCAATAGAGTTGGAGAACAATTTAAGTGCCACCAACAGGTCTTGGCTTCACATTACTGATAGCGAACATTTCATTGAAAAGTTGGATGACATCACTTGTCCTCACACCGACCTTGCCCCACTCGGAATCGTTAAACTTGCGGAAACTCTCAACCTAAATCCTTTCTACCTGACGGAATTCAGCAATGCTACTTATGATAAACCAGCAGAGCCAATTGAGAAAATAGAGTTGATCGAAGATATAAAGAAGTACGAGCCCCACACTGAAGAGAAAAAACAAAAGAAAAAAGAGGTAATGTTAAACTTTGATTCTTTTGTTGTCGAGGACGAAAATAGTATTGCACTTTCGAATTTTGTGAAAAGGATAGTAAAATTATCGCTCAAGCTCGACAATTTTACAGTCAAGGTGCTTGACAGCACAAGGGCATCTTCATCTTTTGCAGCACACGGAATAAGGTTAACTCAAGAATATGTTGTGACAATAAATGCAGATGGCATCGGTGAACATTGTGCAAAACTCGCAAAGTTCATTAATCATGCTGTTAAAGCCATTTCACCTTCTACAATCTTTTGGGAAGAAGGCGAGAGAATTGCAACCGAAAGTGACAATTCATCTGGCGTTGTCGAAGAACATCAATCAAAAGAACTATCAAATACTAATTCGAACGTTTGTTTCCGAAAGTCAAAGACGATTCTGCCACATTGGCTTGACAAAAAGATTTTCAATGACCATCAAGCTATTTATGCTCCAGAGCATGAGCGTTATGAGTATAATCTTGATCTCAACGAAGAAGAACTTAAAGTCTATCTTGGTACTTACTTTCCTCGCAGTTATGCAGAAATGTTTTGTATTGCTGATAATCTTTTGCAGAATAAATGCCTGAAGAAAACGTTGGAACAAGATGAGATTAGTGTATTGGATTACGGTTGCGGTACGGGTGGGGAAATTCTTGGCTTGATTACAGCAATTGGAAGACATTTACCTCATACAAAGATAAGCATCACAGCAATAGATGGCAATGATGGTGCTTTAGCCATACTCAAGGATTTAGTAGAGTGTAACCCTAATAAAAATATACAAGTCGAACTAACTACATTTAGCCAAACATTAGGCTCTATTGAAGACGTGGAAAAACTTGCATTCGGAAAGAACGATTATCATTTTATCCTCTGTGACAAGATGGTTTGTGAGTTAATTTCTAAAGAAGTCCTACCAATAAATGCATACGCAATAATGGCAAAGAAACTTACGGCTTTTCTTCATGAAAATGGTTTGCTTATAATGCTTGATGTAACAACTAAAGACGAACCTTGGATATTTACTGTACAATATTATTACTTGGTCTTTGTCGTTCGCGCAGACAGGATAGAAGCGTTTGTTACCAAAGCCGCGTCTTGCGTAAAATCCTAAGGGCGAAATTGACTCTGAAGACAATATGTTATTGAAATTCAGAGTACAGGTTGGTATGTATAATTTCATAATTATCCTCGTTTTTTAGGAGTTGACAAACCCCATAGTGTTAATTTGGGACCGCTCGTAAGACTCGTATCATAAAGCGAAGTAGGTACATCATCAAAAAGACTGGAAAGATTGCCTGAGTGCATTATATACAAAGCACGATAGGTTCTTGTTACGGCCACATATAGTGGATTTCGGTTTGCATCGTCTTCAACAGTACATTCAGGAATGAAAACATGTTCAAATTGAAGTCCTTTAGAACTATGGTAGGTCATCATCTTTGGATTGTCTGAAGAAAAATCTAGATCCATAAACTGTCCATACTTAGCTTCAACGTTAAGACCATGATTCTTGAAATATTCATATGCACGCTCTACTTCATCATTGTGTCTAAATAGGATGCCGACATCCTCCATGTTTTTGTTTTGAATAAGCGAAATGATGGCATCATACTGTTCAGTAATGTTATTGTACTTGATAATCTTTGGCTTTTCAACACCCTCTTCAGTACAACGCTCTTCAAGTTCGTCAACTTTCGGAATTTAGATACTGTGCAAGACGGGCTATCTTTTTGGGTAATCGATGATTGAACACAAGCTGTTCGACAGGGAACTTAGTAAAATACTGTATATCCTCCATTGAAACAGTTTGCTTATCTTTAATAAAAGTATAAAGTTGTTGAGCCGAATCACCATACAACAATAATGCTTTTTTTGCCTTAGAACGGAATAGTTCTATATCCTCTTTGGAAAAATCTTGTGCTTGGAAACAATTCGAAGAGTTTAATATATGTATCTGCTAAAGAATGATGTGCTTCATCCACAATAATATAATCAGCACTTGGACATCCAGCTCTATTCTGCCAATGCCAATGATAATCAACATTTCGTTGTGGAATACCTACCTGTGAAATGCCATCAGCCATATATTGCATTAGTGCTTTAGTGAACACAATGTAAAGATAGGTACCCTTATGCTCATCTTGTATTTGTTTTGCCTTCCACAAGGCAAGAATGGACTTTCCGCTACCAGCACACCCTTTAACAATGTAGGAGTTATCTGTTTTCTTGTTAATCACCTTTACCTGGTAATCATCAAGTTCGGAATCTTTAACGTAAAAACTTCTCTTAGCCATGATTAGATTTATAGATTTATGTTAAAACTATCAATTATTATTTTATTGTTTTTAGATCGACTGCAAATTGCCAAATCATCATTTTGCTTGTATTTGGTGGGGTGTATGACGTGGATAAGGTTTGCTGTTTCCATCCCTTGCATGATAGCTGTCTTAAGCGGTTTCTTACACAGCACTCGATAACACACCCTGCTTTCGTCATTTGATTTGTGAGAATGACTTACGCTGAATGTTTGCTGCATAAAGCAAAAGTCTCTACATCCATCATGACAAGCACACGACAACGGTAGAAGCGTCTCAATGGTTCTGCTTTTACAAACATAGTCATTTATTGTATTATTCATCAATTGAGGATAGAAGTATCCTGAATGTTCGAGATTGAAGAAAATGACCTTGAGAACTATCCTATGGTTATTGAGATAGAAACTGATGACTATAAAGATGGATTCTTTGAGAAGGCTAAGGAACATGACGGAGTAGAGGCCTATCTCTGCTATCATACCATCAACCTTAACCCTTTTCATTGTCGTATCTATTTTAATAGTTATCAGGAGCGTCAGGGTGTATTGTCAAAGGCAGAACAAAGTCTGGAGAATAAGTTCTATAAGCTTTATGCTCCTAACATAGGTGTTAAACCCAAAGAGAAAAAAACATTTTTTGGCGTTGCCAAAGATTTATTTACTCAATCTGAAAAAGATGATTTCTTATGGAATCCTTTATATGTAAATTTCAAGATCAAGAATGAACCTATAGATGTTAGTAGAGACGTTCTGCTAGACAGAATTAAAGGTTTCATTTATTGTTATCTAATAGGTGCTAATAGCTCGGTCAGCAACGAGGTTGGCAAATTGAAAGCTTTATCAAGAAAACTTCGTAACACGCTTTCTGCTGTTGTAAATTCTCCTGATAAAAGACCCACTCAGGCACAAGACGATGCTATCTTGAATGGAATCAGAGTGTTTAATGAAATCTATTCTTCAATAGATGAAGATACCATTTGGAACAAAAATTTATTAGAGTTAAAATTGTCTGACAATCCGCAAGGTCTTTCTACAAAAGATGCCAAGAATCTTTTGCACTACTGGGGTGTTTATGACGCATTCTGTAACAAACTTCCTCTTCGTAGAGTCTATGATGCAAACGAATTGTGGAGTTGTTTAGAGTATGTTTCCCCAGAGACGTTTTCTCGTGTCACAGACAATATGAATAGCGCCATTCGTAAATTGGAAGCAAAAGATAATGCTCAACGTGAAAAGTATGCCATTGAGGAATTGCTGAATGTTGATGATAATCTGTCTTTGCATATTTTGGACACATCTTACCAAAGTTCTTTCTATAAGAACCTTATTTGCTCCCAGTTTATGGCAGAGTACAAATCTGTAATGGAAGAAAATGGCGTAGAAGAACCTTTGGCACAGGCATATAATGGAGGTATGATTCTAAGGAACATGCTTGGAGATAAATGGGACTCAAATCCTGCATCTGCTTATGTTGGAGCATTACTTAATCATTTTCAGGAGAACTCCGCCTTTGACTTATTCGCTATTGAAAATGATGTACTTTCATCGTTTGCTGCATTCTGTCAGAAAGGCGATAACATTGATCGCTTGGTAGAGTACCTTGTACAAGTAGGATTCTGTAATTATAAGTTAGCTTATGGCATCTATGGTGCCACAAGAGGTTTTACGTCTCTGCCAAAGACATTTACGTCTGTATTGATTAATGGCAATAAGGATTATTATCAATCATTTGCAAGTAATGTTTGGCGAATGCTTAATGGAGTAGAAATAAAGGATGCAGTCTTACCAAAAGCGAGCAATAATACTTCAGTTATTGTAGAAAGTCAGTTGGGATCTAAGATTATTGAGAATCTAAATAATGTAGAGTCAAAAGTTGTAAAACAGCAGAAAGTTGTTGAGGCAATAAATAAGGCTGTTGAACTTGAAAATATAGTTCAAAGTCCTAAAGCTTTTATGTATATTTTTAGTAGTTTCTCACGTATTACTACAACTAAAGCGTACAAAGCTCTTGATGCTGTTAATTTTGCAGGAGATGAGGGCTCTTATACACCAGAACAATTCCGTAGTAAAATTTATTCGATTGTAGGTAAGGAAGGCTTAAAGACCCAAAAAGAAAATATTGATAAAGCTATAGAACTTGAGAGTAAAAGGCAAGATCCAGAAGCGTTCTTGAGCATCCTTGACAACTTCTTGAAACCAACTGATGCTGCGTATAAGAAGATTGAGAAACTAATTTCAAGTATTAAAAGTTTAAATACGACTTCGCATCCACAACCACAAGGAAATAAAGTTATTTCGCAGGGTGGTGTTGAAAAGCGAAACCTGAAACCAAAACATCCAACATCATCTAAATTTGTAGAGGATGCAAATGTTAACTATTTTATCCTTTCAAGAAACTACCTACCTATAAAAATGCGAGAAACGCTTTCCAGAAAGGTAATAACATTTCAAAAAGGTTATGCTCCTGGTGGTAAATACTGTTCTAATCCATTGGATAACCCTACAGATAATAGATCAACCATTGATCATTTTAAGCATTGGTGTTTTTATGATAAAGGTGGTTATCCTCCTATCGTAGAGGGAACTTATGAGAATAAACAGTACTTTGAGCAGTTAATGCAAGATTTATTTAATCGTTATGCCAATAGGTAAAATTATTATCACGAACGATACAGGTGAACAAGTAGAAGCTACAGCTCCTGTCATTGTCTCTGCAAGTCGTTCAACCGATATTCCTGCCTTTTATGCCAAGTGGTTCTTCAACCGCTTGGCTAAAGGGTATTGTGCTTGGTATAATCCGTTCAACCAGCAGAAAATGTATATTTCGTTCAAAAACTGCAAGGTGGTGATTTTCTGGACAAAAAACCCAAAGCCGATTCTCCCATACCTTCATGAGCTTGACGAAAAAGGAATACACTACTACTTTCAGGTTACACTCAACGATTATGTAAAAGAAGGTTTTGAGCCTAATGTTTCGTCTGTCGAAAACAGAGTTGAGACATTCAAGAAACTTTCTGATATGATTGGTAAGGAGAAAGTAATCTGGCGTTTTGATCCTTTAATAATTACGCCAAACATTGCTCCTCGTGACCTCTTGACGCGCATTTGGCGCATTGGAAATAAACTGAAAGGTTACACAAATAAGCTTGTATTCAGTTTCGTTGATGTAAAAGCATATCGCAAGGTTCAAAACAATCTTGTTAAGGAAAGTATGCTCTTTACAAAGGAGAATGTGGAGAATGCCGAAGCCAACCTTGCTCAACGAATAGAAATTGTAGAAGGTCTTCAAAAGATTCGTGAAGCTTGGCACAAAGATGGTTGGGATGTTGAAATCGCCACTTGTGCTGAAAATATTGACCTTGAAAAATACGGGATAGAACACAATCGTTGCATTGATGGCGAATTGATGAAACGCATTTTTGCTGACGATAAGGAACTTGTCTATTATCTACATACATTGAAATTACCAGAAAAAGACTTGTTTGGTAATTTGCCACCAATACCAGAGAAGGTGCGTAATGTAAAGGATACAGGGCAACGTAAGGTATGTGGATGTATGGTCAGCAAGGACATCGGCATGTATAATACTTGTCGTCATTTCTGTGTCTACTGCTATGCCAATACAAGTAAAGAATGCGTCATCCGAAATGCTGAGAAACATAATGATGAAAGTGAAAGTATAATTGGGTAATTATGCAAGAGTCAGAACTACAACAATATCTCCTTCGCAACTATCCACAAGAGAATGCTCGTTGCGAATGGAAGGAATTCAAGAATTTGAAGAACTCGTTCTGTGGGGATGAGAAAAACGATGTCATCTCATATGTGTCGGCTATTGCCAATATGGAAGGAGGACATTTAGTGATAGGGGTACATGACAGTTCTTTGGAAATTGTCGGGACGGATACCTATAATTATGACTGGCAAAAGGCAATTCTTCGTTTAACGGAACGATGTGTTAATCTTTCGACAGAAGGTCTCGATATTGAAGAGTTTGTTACCGATGACACTAACAAGAAAGTTTGGGTAATACATATTCCCAAGCATCGTCCCAAATTGCCTGTTTACGCTCATAACAAAGCATGGCAGCGAATTGAAGATTCTCTTGTAGAGTTGACCACTGAACGCATGAATGTCATTCTTGATGAGCCAATATTTGGTGAAACAGATTGGTCTGCACAGATTGTTCCTGATGCAACGATAGATGACCTTGACGAAGTTGCTATAGCTAAAGCCCGCAAAATGTTTAAGAAGGTACATAGCCGTATTCCCGAATCCGAGGTAAATGCTTGGGATATTCAGACATTTCTTGGCAAATGCGGACTAACAAGAAATGGAAGCATCACTCGTGCCGCTATCATATTGTTAGGCAAATACGAATCAGCCTTTAAACTGCGCCCTGTTGTCGCTCAGGTAACCTGGACACGCAGGGATGCAAATCAAGATGTGGTTGACTACGAACATTTCACTGTTCCATTCATACTGACAGTAGATGAAATTCTCTCAAAGATTGAAAATCTGACTTTGCGTGAAATGCCTGGTGGTACGCTTTTCCCAGATACAATGAAGCAGTATGATGACTACACTATACGCGAAGCACTTCATAACTGTATTGCTCATCAAGATTACACGATGCAACAGCGTGTCAATTTCGTTGAGAATCCCGGCTATCTATATTATTCCAACGCCGGTACTTTCATCCCCGGAACTTTGGAAAATGCTTTGAGAAATGAGGAATCTCAGACCTATTTCCGCAATGAATGCCTATGCAAGGCAATGGTGGACTTCAATATGATTGATACCGTAAGTCGTGGCATCAAGAAAATGTTTAATGAACAATGGCGCAGACACTTTCCGATGCCGGACTACGAGATTGATGCGGCGAAAAAGAAGGTTGTAGTACGCATATATGGTAACGAGATCAATAAGCGATATACGGATTTATTGAAGACCGACAACACTCTGTCATTATGGGATTGCATATCTCTCGACGCTGTACAGAAAGGCAGATTCATACATGAAGATGTTGCAAAAGACTTGCTGAACAGGGGACTTATTGAGGGCGATGCTCCCAATTATACAATTTCTTTAGGAGTTGCTAAAGCTACTCGTCAATTGCAAGGTTACACCAAGCAAAAAGGACTTGATAAGGACAAAATTAAACAAATGGTTTTGCAATATCTTAAGAATGCAGGATCAGATGGCGCCAAACGTGATGGCATCTACGAATACATCAAAGATGTAATGCCGCAAGCTAAAACACGGGAACAGCAATTGAGGATATTAGGAGACATTCTTAATGCTCTAAGTGTAGATAAACTTATTTTTGCTAATGGGCGAACTTGGTTCTTGAAAGAATAACCACAACAGATATAGCGGTTTTCGCTAATTATAGCGGAATTTATAACGGATTCCGTCATATTATAGCGGATAATGACAGCCTATTCCGTCAAAAATGTTTAAATCCATCGAATTTCGACGAAAATACATACTGTGAACTGAAAAGAATAAAGACCATGTTATTAGGAGACAAAATAAAAGAGTTGAGAGAAGAACACGGTGTGCTACAAAGGCAATTGGCAGCTTTGCTTGATATAGACACTCCAATGTTTAGCAAAATAGAGCGTGGCGATAGATATGCCAAACGGACACAAGTAATACAATTAGCTGAGTATTTCAATATTGATAAAAATGAACTTCTTACACTATGGCTGGCAGACAAAGTATTGGATGCTATAGAAGATGAAGACGAATTAAAGCGAAAAGCCATTGAGGTTGCACAAGAAAGAATAGGCTAATCCTCACAAATATCGGGAACTATATGGTATCATTATCATACGATTTCCGATGTTAATATTTGATAATCAGATTGATATTTTGCAATATTCGGTTCAAGCGTGGAGCCTATTTCGTTTGTTAATCAGAAGGTTGTGGCAAACCCATAGCAAAATAAACGAAGATCCATACCCCACACTTGAATAGATATGGGGTATGGATACGCAGAATGCGTTCTTGCCATAGTCTAAACAAGAAATGAGTGCTGTTCGTTGTCCTTTGCTACTGAAAACTGCCACATTTTCAGATTAGGACCAGGCGAAAACACTTTCCATATGTCTGCCGCATGCGCGACAAAACAAAAGTAGAAAATAATTTTCACATTAAACAACACTCATGTAAAAATAGCCGCAAATCGTGCCAAAAATCCCTAGTTCCCAATCCCAACAA
>OLVS01000944.1_pt1 | contig 10982 bp, 13 predicted proteins | sample 1644121 | NCBI WGS metagenome assembly OLVS01 (sample SAMEA103958121, study PRJEB25191) | human gut metagenome
ATAGAGAATATGCACGGCGTGCACGAGCTGAAAATACAACGTTTTTTCTTTCTTCCTGTCGTGCGTATACCGCTCTTTTAAGTGACGCTTGGCGAGCCAAGCCCGAAGCATTTTTACCGGTCGGCAGCCCTCGCAACGATCTTTTCTTTGCTGCCGGGCAAGAAGAAAAACGGCGTGAGGTTTTGAAGCGTCTCGGATTGACAGGCGATGTCGGGTACCTCCTATACGCACCGACGTTTCGGGGACAACCACACATCGGATTTAAGTTCAAAATCGCTGACTTGAATCTTGACATTCCGACCCTTCTCGCCTCTTGTGAAAAACGCTTCGGGAAACCTTTCAAATTTCTTTTCCGGACGCACATCAATACAACAGGCTGGATACCCTCGGGAGAAAATGTCATCGATGTGTCCGACTATCCGGACATGCAGGAACTCATGCTCGTCGCCGATGTCTTTATCACCGATTATTCCTCCTCTGTTTGGGATTGGGCCATTACAGAAAAGCCCGGGTTTCTTTATGTCCCCGATTTGGATTCCTACGATAAGGACCGAGGGTTCTACACGCCGATTGAGGCTTGGGCCTTCCCATTTGCCAAGACCAATGCCGACTTAAATGCCCTTGTCCTTTCTTACGATGAAACCAAAGCCAGGGAAAAACTTCGCCTGCACGTACAAAAGCTCGGTACTTTTGAAAACGGCAAAGCCTGTGAAATGACGATAAAAGCCATGGGGCTCGGAGCAAAGTAATCGTTCGTCGATTTACTGGAGGCGAGGCTGTTGCAGAGCCAACTTGTAAAAAGTTTGACAGACGATTCTTCCGAAAAAACTTCTGATGGCAAGTTGCTCTTGGATTTCTCATCAGAGTTCGAGTCATTTCTCAGTGGCAGGCGTGCAGCCGCCGAAAAAAAACTAGAGGTTGTTGCAAGTTTCTTGAAAAATGGTGTTAGAGCAACGCAAAAATGTCACCGCCCAGCGCAACTCAAAAATGTCACCCACCGGCAACTAAGGTGACAGGAAAACGCTTTTCAAAAAACAAGCAAACGCGAGATCGTTTTTTCGGGCAAATCGTCGACCATAAACCTTGGTTTTTAAGCGGAGTTGACACACGCAGTTTCCTGAGTTTCTTTGAGGACCCAATTGCAGAGCTCAGGCAAAGTACCGCCTTTGTCTGAGCGGACCTTGCCTCTCAAGCGTATTGAGCTCCACGGGAGAGGGCTTAAACGAAGCCGAGAGGCATCCGCTTTGCGTTAGGGTATTGCTTTGCGACGTTGACTGGAGCGAACCTGGAAGCCTGATGCTTGCTTCCATTGAATTCGGGGGAAACTATGAGACATTTTTGCTTCGCCGGGAAGTGACGTTTTAGCGTTGCCGGTCGGTGACAATATACCTGTGCTCGGCGGTGACGTTTTGCCGTGTCGATCGGTGACACAATCGGTTGCCGGTCGGTGACATCCAAAGTTGCCGGTCGGTGACAGAATGGTTGCCAAAACCGGTGACATTATCGCTGTGCTCTAACATCGCCCTGGATTTCTTGTTAAGCATATATCACTATTGATATAATTCGATTGTCTAATACAGAGCAATCACGTATGGCTTTTTCCCTTCCGATACAAAACGTCGAAATACGCTTTTCAATTGAATTTGCCAGTGAAAAAGCTCGACAAGAATTGCTTGCCTTTCCCTGTTCTACTCGAAGTAGGGCCTTTGCACTTTTGAATCGAATGAGAATTGATGGGCCTAATCTAGGTATGCCTCATACCCGTGCGTTAAGAGACGGGCTTTTTGAGATTCGCGCGAAGGGGCGGGATGGAATTGGACGTGTGATCTACTGTATGAAAATCGGGCGGGAAATCGTTGTCTTGCATTGTTTTGTGAAGAAGACCTCAAAAACTCCGATTAAGGAAATTCAAATTGCGTTGAAACGTCTAAAGGAGATTACAAATGACTAAACCCTTTAAGACCTTTGATGAAACCTTGGCTGACGAGATGAAAAACCCGGAATTTCGAGAAGGCTATCTTCAAGCAAAATCCGAGTTAGAAGAATTCGCAAGAATTAGAGATTTGCGAAATAAAACAGGCTTAAGCCAAGCCTGTATAGCAGCTCGCATGGGAACGAGCCAATCGGCTGTCGCTCGGCTCGAAAGAGGTCTGTCCGAAGGGCGTTGGCCTTCCGTGAGTACCCTACAGCGCTACGCCGTGGCTATCGGAAAGAAACTGGAAGTGCGCTTTGTTTAAACCCCTCCGAAGAGGGGCAAGCGTTGCAAAGGCGAGGAATTCATTGACGGTTGCGGTTACGATTCAAAATTGTAGCGACTATTCCGACAATAGTTCCTCCGGAAATTACACATGCCGGCAATTCATGACCCGCCAAAGCCAATTTATAGGAAACTCCAAACGCAACCAAGCTAAACCACCTGATCACCGAAGTAACGGGGTTTCTGAGTGAGGCCGACTCTCCGAGCCAACACCGAACAAAACTTCTGTGGGTCTTCCGATTTTTGCCCTAAGTTAGGGTGAAACCTTGCGCATTCTTTCCAAAGAGGAAATTGTTGGCCTTCTGCGCTTTTATCTCAAACAAGGCTATTTGTCATATCGTAGCTCATGGGTTACAATGAGTCTTCAAAAAGGGAGATATAGTTGTCTATGAAATCCGTCGAATACATCATTCAAACCACGGATGTTTTTGATGCGTGGCTTGCCTCTTTGATGCGTAGCAATCGAGAATTGGCGCATCGTGTCACGCAAAGAATGCGACGGATGTCTATGGGAAACCTAGGAGATGTCAAAAGTTTGGGATGTCGGGTATTCGAAGCTCGTATCTTTTCAACACCCGCATTGCGTCTTTACTTTACACAAGTGGACGGGTGTGTAGTAGTTTTACTTTGTGGTGGTGGGAAGGAAAATCAACAAAAGGACATCGACATTGCCAAACACCTCGCAAAACAGTTGTTTGAGGAGATGAAAAATGAATTTGAAAACCTTTAATCCGTTAGACTATCTCAAGACAGAAGAAGACTTCCGATTGGCTTTAAAAGCTGCTTTCGAAGAAGATCCCGGGGATGGAAGTTTGATTGCAGCAACACTTGGTGATATTGCCAAGGCCCGCGGAATGACTCAACTTGCCAAAGAAACCGGATTGTCTCGTGAAAGTCTTTATCGGTCCTTATCTGGAAAAGGGAATCCTGAGTTTGCGACTATCGTCAAAGTGACGCGTGCCCTAGGCGTACAGATGATTCCGTCTATCTAAACCACCCGATCACTGAAGTGACGGGATGGTTTAGAAAAGTAACGTGGATTTAACGAACTCGGTTTCTACTGATGCTTCTTTTCCGTATTAGACGTCTCCAACGCCGGAGTCGATCCGGCCAGTTTCATGAGCTTGGTGTAGTAGTCAATCAACTGAGGCATGCCGCCGTTCATGCGCGTGCAATCGGCATCAACTTCTGAGAATTTCCTAGAAGACTCTGCCAAGACTTTCTGAGCTTCCGTGTAGTCCACATCCTTGGGAAGTGCCATGAAACTATCTTGAATTTCCTGAAAGATCCTGTAGCCGTTTTGTCAAGCGCAGGATAACGCCATACCACTCGCGCTTTCTAATTCCATACCAGTTATCGTTAAATCTATCCTTTTTGGGCACGCCCATTGTCTGACGCGCGGAGCAAGGAAAGCAGTGGGCGTGCCCGTGCCTCGCTCGAACTGTCTCAGTTCTTTCTAATTTTTAGTAGTCCGCTCCTTCGTTTCTCTAGTAATCGATAGCTTTCCCCTCGGATTGTTATCACTTCGCTGTGGTGTAGCACGCGGTCCAGAATCGCCGTCGTTGCCGTCGGATCGCCGAACACCAGCCCCCACTCCCCAACAGGTCTGTTGCTCGTTAGGATGATGCTCGACGTCTCATATCTGGCAGAGATTAACTGGAAGAACAGATAAGCCGTCTTGGGTTTTACCGGGAGGTACCCGATTTCATCAATGATGAGCAGCTTTGCCAACATTCCACTTATCAAGTGGCTGATTAAAGCAATTGGCACCATTAAACATACTGCTCATATCAACGACATTGCTTACATCCCAATCGTTTAGTGGTTGATTAAAACTCCTAGCGCCAGCAAACATCGAACCCATGTTCTTAACGTGACTTACATCCCATTTGCCTATAGGCTCATTGAAATAAGGGATGCCCTCAAACATTTGCGACATATTTTCCACGTGCGATGTATCCCAGTTCTCAATACCTGAGAAATCTAAGCGAAAGAACTCCAAGTCATCCTCGAAATCGCTTCCAAATAAATTGGACATATCGGTAATTGCAGATGTGTCGATATCCCCTAAATTAATCTCGGGATTGGCCAAAAGTTTTCTTAACTCACTTTTCGTTTTCGGGGCATACTTCTCCATGGTCTGACTCCTATGTTCGTTATGAAATAACCGATTTATGAAAATCAAAAGAGGATTTCTCAATCGAACGCCTATTTTTAAAAACGAGGCGAATAAGACTCTCCAAAAAATCCTTACTGTTGTATGACAAAGATTCGAAAAATCTTATAAGCGAAACACGCATTCGAGATCCTCATCACGTTAAAAAGAAAGTTAACACGGCTAACGACATGTTATGACGCAAGAGTTTTAGGCTACCTCTTTCGTTTGCACCGAAAGCAAAGGACTCTAACGAGGTCCGATGTAGCGCAAGAAGCCTGCACCTCATTCCGCCTCCCTGTTTGGCTTTTCTAAAGAAACAGTGCAAGGCCATTTCAAAACGAACCATCTCCTGATCGCACAAGTAGCGTCGATAGTCTCCTCTAACTAAAGCGTCCTTTTCTTAACCGGAAATCGTGCAAACTTGAAAGGCATCAAGAGCTCTGAAGGTGCCATTTTCTAGAGGGAACGCGCCCCTGAAAACCCTCGTGGAGAAGCACAAATTTTTGAAATTGCAAGGCCTGATATATAAGGCTAAATAGACCTCTCCCAGGGTCGATTTTTCTTTATAAAACAAAGAAGAACTGGTAAAATTTCCGTGTTAGCAAGACGATTTTTCAATCGTAAAAATAGACTCTTTTAGGGGGAACTGACATGGCTCAAGCTACAGAAGAAAAGCCAGCTCTTATCTACGAAAAGAAGGTGACGTCGAACTCAAAAAATGGGGCTCGCAGTGTTTCAATGAGAATCGATTCTTCACTTACGAAGGAAGCGTTTGAGACCGAACTTAAAAAGGAATTCGCTAGATTGCGGCTTCTTGATAACGAGTTCGTCAAGGTTTCTGTCTACGAAAAAGGCAATTGGGCGTTTTATCTTCTTTGTGAAAAATGGCCAACAGAAAATGGCGAATGCTTTCGTGTCGAGTACTGCTGCCCAGATGACAAATACGAGTACTCAGGAGAAGACTTCACAAGTTGCTACTGGGATTTCAGTCTTAATTTAGAGGACGTGACGGAACTATTCTACGAAGCTCTTTGCGTTGGTCAAGATCCCTTGTATCTGGCCAGCTGGGAAAAAGACACCGATGAGGATGACCTCGAAGATTACATTGATGGCCTCCAATCGGAGTACTACCGCAAATTCGGGGAAGAGTTTGATATGAATCTATTTGATTACGCGGCCGCCCCTTGTATCGACACAATGCTTTCTTGCATCAGCAAAGGAGAACCCTTTCGAGGTAAGCCTTTTGAAGGGATGACTGAAAAAGAAATTGAAGACTGGAAAAATACCGTCTGTTTTATCGGACGTTAAGAAGAACCCCGAAACATGCTCTACAAAATCTTGAAGCGGACTTTTTTTCTAAGGTCAAACGCTCCCATTAAGGGCGCAAGAAAATCTCTTTTCCTTTTTTTTCTCAAAGTTGACTTGTAACGCACGGCTTCTCTATCGGTCACTTGCTTCTTTAAGTGCGCTTTTTTGTGATTTCTCTCTCGCATCTTTTTTGCGTCAATGAATGACGCTCCCATTCCTATCCTTGGCTCATGACTTTTAAAAGTGGCATTGCTCTTAAAAGCAAAACTTCTTGGTCTTATGTCTTTAAGTTGGCTGCGACAAACACCGTGATCCGTATGTAAGCACAAAGGAAGTCGCCATCGTTAAGAGAAAGGCTCAATTCTTTTCAGAAACGCGATTTCTCAAACAAAAAAATTTCTCAAAGACTCTTAAAAGAAAAACAGGAGTATTTAAATGAAACCCTACACACCGAAAACCAAGACCGAACTCATCGCCTTTGTTGACAATCCCAATATTTGCTTAGGCGACATTGACACCTCTCTCATTACAGATATGTCGCGTCTATTTGCGCCCGATTGCTGCGCAAGGCGCACGGACTTTACTGGAATCGAATCCTGGGACACATCACACGTGACCACGATGAACTCGATGTTTTACTGCAACCACCTCTTTAATGCGCCAATCAATAAGTGGGACGTGAGTTCTGTGAAAGACATGCACGCTATGTTTTTTGAGGCTGAAAACTTTAACGAACATCTTGATGCGTGGGATGTGAGTTCAGTAACTGATATGAGCGAGATGTTTTCAAAGGCTAAGAGTTTTAATCAACCCATTGGCTCTTGGGACGTAAGTCATGTCACCGATATGAGTGCGATGTTTGAAGCGGCCTTTCGATTTAACCAGCCTCTTAACACGTGGAACGTTTCGCATGTCAAAAACATGTACCGCATGTTTTCCTTTGCGCTTGACTTTAACCAAGCTCTTGCGTCTTGGGAGGTGATTTCTGTTACAGATATGTCTTTCATGTTTCAAAACGCCATCTCTTTTAATCAAGATCTCGATTCCTGGGATGTGTGTTACGTCAAAAAGATGCAAAAGATGTTTGCTGGAGCTGAAGTCTTTAATGGCGCCATTGGCTCTTGGGATGTCTCTTGCGTTGAAGATATGAGTGCGATGTTTTCTGGGGCATACTCATTTAATCAGCCCATTAACAAATGGAACGTCAAATCGGTTAAGAAGATGCCAGAACTCTTTTGCGAAGCCAAAAGCTTTAACCAAGCAATCGGGGCGTGGAATGTAAGTAGCGTCACGGATATGCATGAGATGTTTTGGGAAGCGAGTTCTTTTAACCAACCCATCGGCGCTTGGAACATCGGGAAAGTCACCGACACGCACAGAATGTTTAAGGAAGCTGAATCCTTTAATCAACCGATTGGCTCTTGGGACGTAAGCCAAGTCACTGACATGAGTTCGATGTTTGCTGAAGCCACGAACTTTAACCAGGAAATTAATGACTGGGACGTCAGCGCCGTAACGAATATGGAAGCGATGTTTTGTTGTGCAAAGCGTTTTAATCAACCACTTAACAAGTGGAACGTAAGTTCAGTGACGAATATGAGCTCTATGTTTCGAAACGCCTACGACTTCAATCAAGATCTAGATCGTTGGGATGTAAGTTATGTTGAGGATATGAGTACGATGTTTTCTGACGCTTACAGTTTTAACGGAGCCATTGAATCTTGGGACGTTAGTTCAGTAACAGATATGCAATCGATGTTTTGCCGCGCCAAAAACTTTAATCAGCCCATTGGCTCTTGGAATGTGAGCAATGTCGTTACTATGGATGCGATGTTTGAGGAAGCCTCAAGCTTTAATCAACCTGTTGGCAATTGGGTGACAAACCGCGTGGCAGATATGAATTCGATGTTTTTGGGAGCCGTTAGCTTTAATCAGGCGCTTAATAATTGGGATGTGAGTCATGTCATTGATATGAATTCGATGTTTTTTGTGCTTCAAGCTTTAATCAACCCTTAGATAAATGGGATGTCTCAAATGTCCGCAACATGGCTTACATGTTTCATGAGGCACCGGCCTTTGACCAAGCGATTGGCTCTTGGAATGTTGCATCGGTTACGAACATGAGCGGTATGTTTTGCGGTGCCTCTTGCTTTAATCAGCCCATAAATGATTGGGATGTCAGCCATGTCACTGACATGCACGAGATGTTTTGCAGCGCAGATGCTTTTAATCAACCATTAAATCTCTGGAATGTTTCCGCTGTTATTGATATGCACGGCATGTTCTCATCTGCGTATTGCTTTAATCAACCCCTTGACAACTGGGATGTTGGACGCGTTACCGACATGCACGAAATGTTTTTTGGTGCGTCTTGCTTTAACCAAGAATTAAATGACTGGGATGTAAGCCGAGTCACGAATATGGATAGTATGTTCTATTTTACAGCCCGATTTAATCAGCCATTAAATGCCTGGGATGTGAGTTCTGTAAGCTGCATGAATTCGATGTTCAAATGGGCAGAGGCTTTTTCTCAAGATTTAAATCGTTGGCGCGTTATACCATGGGCTTTTGACAAAAACATGTTTTGTGATTCGCCCATGGAAAAGAATCCTCCGAAGTGGTTTTCGAAAGCCTTTGAAATGGAGGGGTTTTCGTAGAAGACTAAGAAGAAGACAATGAAGGAGGAGTCGATGACTAGTTGAGATGGCTATCGAGTTTTCTAAAAAATGCTCACCTCTGCACATTTTCTATGAAGGCAGGCTTCTTTTTGAAAATCCGCCAAGCCGCAACATAAAGCGCCTTGGGTCCCTCTTTCATGGAATGAAAAAGGGGATCAAAGCTTTCTGTGAAAAGCCAAGGCATCCAACCTCTTTAGGGTATCGAGATTTAAGGCTCTAAAAAAGAGCCGCTAAAAGCCAAACCCTAAACGCTAAAGGAGAGGATTTTTAAGGGATTATCAAGTTCCCTTTCTTCTCCAATATAGCCGTGCGGATTGCAATAAATAGGGGTGCTACCGATTTTGTAATTAAAAGGATCGTGCACGTGACCGTGGACCCAGGCAGCAATTGCGCCATGCGTTTTGATAAATTCGTCATCAGCCGAACAAAAGGCTTCGGTTACAGCCGATACCGGCCACGAATTCGAGAGAAAGCTTGGGGCGTGATGCGTAAGAACGACAGTGGGCTTTGTGAGTTTCACGTCGAGCGCCTCTAAACTCGCCCTATGAAGCAAAGACGCCAATTGCGGCGTAAAGGGCACGCCATCGGATCCAAGGATAGCTTGGTAGTCAGGCATATAGTCTTTAATTACCGAAGCGTTTCTCTCGGAAATATTTGTCCACCAGGTGGCACCAAAAACCTGAAATTCTCCAAAGTCATACGTTTCGTTTTCCAAGAAATGGATCGCAGGGAAACGAGACCTTACCGTATCAAGAACTTCGTCAAAGGCTATTTCTTCTGAGTAATAGTCATGGTTACCAAGAACAGCAACAATGCACGAATAGCGTTTCGTGAATTCCTTTACGAGCCAGGGTGTGAGCATTCTTTCAAAGCCATAAAGCGGCATCACGTCTCCTGCGATAAGAAGCACATCGGAGGCTTGTGAGGAAAGGACCTTTTCCCAATAGGACATAAATTTCTGGGTTCCAACCTTAAGAAACGATTCCAAGTGAATATCAGAAAGACAGTCAAACTGCATCAAGAAGTATCCTTAAGTCCATTTTAGGAAGTCGTCGTTCCCTAAAAAGGCACGCAAAAGAGTTTTGAAACTTAAAGGCAAGGATAGCAGAGGAAATTTCTCCCCTGCTAATCCTTGATTGACACTTACGTTAGGTGAGTGCTAAGCGACCTCAGCGTACAAGGCTTCTATGCAAAATCCCACGGAATCCGAACGGTGGTTTCACAGAGCCGAACACATGTTTTTTTAGGGCTTAGCTCTGGCTTCAAAAACCGTGATGGTTGGCTTGGGTACAACGAGAGTCTTGCCCTGACGGCCATGCCATTTGCTCTCAATGGGAGACTGTAGGCAAGGACGGCAGGGGCAAGACGGGATCCAAGAGGGTTTTTCTTCCTTCTTTTACGTAGTTAAGTTTTTCTTGCTTTTCCTTTTATTAACCATCTGAGCTTCTTGTGTCGACTCACGCAAGGAGCGCCCCTTGAGTTCTATTCTGTAGCTCGTGTTTTTGAGACGGTCGATTATTGCGTCAGCGTAGTAGTTGCTCCCGAGATACTCGTACCATTCTCGGAACGGTCGTTGGCTTGCGATAATCAAAGAACCTTTTTTCGCTCGAGCGTCAAGTATGCATAATCCACGAAAAACCGCACCCCAAATCCGAATTTTTAATGCCACGGTCCCTCTTCAAGAGAGGTTCCCACGGAAAATTTGTACGCCTCCGCGAAAAAGGATGGATTTTGCATTTTCTCGCTCGGACAAGACGCTTTGTATTTCTCAAACGCAGTTTGAATCGTGACAGAACGCTCCGTTATCGAAGCCACAATCTCAGTCCAATTCGGCAAAAAGTAGCCGGAGTCAAGCCAGGCCTTGTCAGACCACCTCTTGGAGAACTCAAATTCCGGCATTTTGCGTATGAGTTCGTAGTCGAGGTTTAAGGACTCGGCTTTACGCAACCAGTCGCTGACGGTGCTCTTTCCGACACACAAGAGTGCGGCAATCTGGGATAGTGGAACGTTTCCTGTCCGTAATCGGACAGCTTCAATTACTTTTTTAAAGTTTGTCATAGAGTCATACTCCTTTGAAAATGCACGGGATTGTGCCTTCGCAAGAGTAACCTGAGATGCGCTTTGTCGCTGGCTTCAAAATCCGCGCGTTCTGGCTTACAGAAAATTTAAGCCGGAAGCCAGCGAGGGATTACGGACAGAGACGTCCGGAAACCGGAGATTGTCAATCGGGCGCCTGACACCGATGGTCGGCAGTTCGACACAAATGACCGGAGAATTGAAATGAGCGTTCGGACGAGAGAAATGAACAGTCGGTCAACAAAGACTGACAGGCGACTGTGTGGGACTGGGGGTCGGAAATTTGAAATTGACCCTCGCTTAACAAGCCACGGTCGGACTACAGAGATTCGCAGTCGGATGAGGGAGATTGAAGGACGGACGACAGAGATTTGGACTGCCCAAGGAAGCCGTTCGGAGCTGGGATTGTCGGTCGTTCGGCTGAGATTTGCCGTTCGGATTGTTAGGCGTTGCGCTAAAGTAGGCCACGGACGCCGTCTAATTCCATACCACCCCTATGAGGGTG
>OLVS01000946.1_pt1 | contig 10954 bp, 10 predicted proteins | sample 1644121 | NCBI WGS metagenome assembly OLVS01 (sample SAMEA103958121, study PRJEB25191) | human gut metagenome
GTTTTCGTGGAAAACGCCTTCAAGCACGGCGTGAGTTACAGCAAACCGTCGTTCATCCACATGCGGATCGACTACGCCGACGGCAAGGTCGTCAGCACCATCGGCAACAGCCTCCACAGCCCGCAGGCGGAGAAGCACAACGCCGGAATCGGACTGGAGAACGTCCGCAAACGCCTCTCGCTGATCTACGGCCCGAAAAATTATTCGCTCGATATCGAAGAGACCAAAGAGACCTATACCGTAAAACTCGTAATACCTACCCTCAATGCTTAAATGTATCGCCATAGACGATGAACCGCTGGCCCTACGCCAACTGAAAAGCTACATCGAGAAAATCCCGTACCTGGAACTTACCGCGACGTGCAACAACGCGCTCGAAGCCCAGCAGTTACTGGCTTCGCAGCATGTAGACCTGATATTCGTCGACATCAACATGCCCGACCTGAGCGGCGTGGAGTTCGTCCGCTCGCTGGTCGACAGGCCGATGGTGATTTTCACGACGGCCTACTCGGAATACGCTGTCGAAGGGTTCAAGCTCGACGCCGTGGATTACCTGCTCAAACCCTTCAGCTTTGCCGACTTCAGCCGCTCGGCGGGGAAAGCCAATTCGCTCTACGAACTGCGCCACAACCAGCGTGCGGGGGAACCCGAAGCCACTCCCGAAGCACTGCCCAAAGACAAGGAATACATCTCCGTGAAAGCGGATTACAAGGTTTCGCTGGTCAAGATCAGCGACATCGTGCACCTGGAAAGCGAAGGGGAGTACGTGCGGATGCACCTTGCCGACGGCACGACGATCACCACGCTTTTCCGGCTCAAGAACATGGAAGCGGCCCTGCCGTCGGAAATGTTCATGCGGGTCCATCGCTCCTACATCGTCAATCTACAACGTATCAGGAGCTACGTAAAAGGCCGGGTTTTCGTAAGCGACAGCGAATACATCCCCATCGGCGAGAACTACCGGGAAACGTTCCAACGGTACATCGAAACCCATTACCAGAATCTATAACGGAGAATCGCGTCCGAAATCTTGAGGAAAAATCGTACCCGTCCCGGAACGGGCATTCGACAGCCCGGCAGCAGACAACAAAGCGCGATCATATGCTTTCGGGGTACCTATGGGAGGCAAACATATGGCGGTGTGTCATAAAGGCGCACTGTTACGTCATTATCGGGATGCGAGTTAAATCATTTACGACAGTAAATTCCTGTTGCCCTTGCCCTCAATGCCTCGCACTGCATCCATTCTGACTCCCCTTAAGGATTGTGCTCGACACAGTCCCTTGTCGGCATTACAGACGCGGCCACAGCCAGCAGACAAGCCCCCTCGAATTCGATACTGTGAGCATGGGATAACGATATATGGAAAGATATGAATCCCCAATATAAACTCTGCATTCCCAGAGTACAGGCACGCTTGCCACCAACCCCGACTATGAGGGGCGAATCTTATTTGCGATCGGCCAGGCAGCTCTGAATATCCAGACTGACCGGCTCACCGTTGAGAGAAAAAGAGAGTGTGCAATCCTCGAAAGCGGTAAGTTTCTCGAACTGCAAAATAACGGTGGAATTATCGCCCCAAATTGCATCGACACTCTTTGCCTGGAAGGTTTTACCACTGTTATAAAGCACCACATCTTCGATTGAAAGTCCGTTGGTTTCATCACGGTCGGATGCAGGGATTTCAATTTTGATAGTTGTTTTGCCGTGTTTGTTGTTCAAACTCAAAAATTTGGGAGTTGCATGGGCGCTTCCTATCGCCAACAGAGCGGCAGCGCACGAAAGAATAATTTTTTTCATAGCAAATGAATTTGAAGTGATGTAAAAGAGTTGATTTCCAATCGTTACGAAATAATATCCAAGATACGAAATAATGTCTTTTACTATATGCAGAAGATTCCGATATTTTTACAATAAATTATTGTGGGGGGGGGCTTTTACTCTTTTCGGTACAAAACTAATATAAAAATCCCCCCCCCAAATATTTTGATTAAATTAACCAAAATATATCCGAATGCAAAAGTATCGGGAAAAATCCATGCGCATCAGGCCCGCATAAAGCCTATGACTTACAAGCGGGGAAAACGGTCCATACGGGTATATCGCCCCTCGGCATACTCGTAACAATAGTGCACCAGGCCGTTGGTCAGGACCACGTAACGGGCCCCCAGCACCGAATTGTACCGGACGGCCTGCGCCAGCACCTGACGGTCTATTCCGATCCCGGCAGCCTTGCACTCGACGAGCATCAGCGGACAGGCCCGATCGTCCACGACCACCACATCGGCACGCTGCGGAGATCCGTTCATCGCTACGGCATACTCCTGAACGATCCGCATGGGCTGTGCTCCGCAATGGGAAATCAGAAACCCGATCAAATGACGGCGCACCCACTCCTCGGGAGTCAGCACCAGGTAGATTCCCCGAAGCGGGTCCCAGACGGTCGTCTGCTCCCCGCGCTGCGAAATCCGCAATTTGACGGCAGGAAAATTGAGCCGGGGATAGTCGGGAGTCATATTCGGAAAAAATTAGTAACTTTATAGGACAAATATACGAAAAGGCGACGGAATCCGTATCGCCCCGCGTACAAAGAGCGCCAAGCCGCAGAGCACAGCGCAAAGCGGGAGCGAACGTACGGGTTCGCAGACAAAGAGTGCCGATCGTATCTTATTACTTAACTAAACAGCGAAAGGCGGACGGCGGGTCCAACTCGTCCGCATCCGCCCGAGCCGCATAAAAAATTTATCGCCTTATGAAGAGTCTTTTGACCTTGCTCCTTCTCTCTTCCGCATGGATGGCCTGCGCCCAGGATTACGCTTCGCCGGAGCCGGTCGAGATAGGCAAGGAGCTTTCCCGCACCACCTTCGTCGTCTATCCGACGGCAGAAGAAGCCGCCGCCGGATCGCGCGAAGCCTCCAAATACTTCACCCCGCTGGCAGAGTGGGAAAAGACGACGACCGAAGCCGGCACGGAGTTTTCCACGAAATTCACGGTGCCTTTCGCCTGGGTAAACCGCCAGGTGCTCCTGCATGTGGAGTGGGCTTCGTCGGCCTACGAAATTCGCCTGAACGGGAAGGTCGCGGGGTATTGCCAGAACGGGAGCAATCCGGCGGATTACAACTTCACCAAACAGATCCGGGAAGGGGTCAATAATCTGACGATCAAGGTGCTGTCCAATCCAGCAAGCGCCGTACTCGAGAGTTGGACGCATCCCTCCGAACCGGCGTTAGGCAGTTGCTACGTATTTTCCCAGCCGACCATCCGCATCCGCGACCTGTTCACCAAAACGTACCGAAACGGCAGCGTCTTCAACGGCGAGGTCGGCATCGTGGTGAAAACCGACGCGCTGAATCCCAAGAAAGCGAAAATCCACTACGAACTGCTGACGCCGCAGGACGAAGTCGTGACATACGGCAGCCAGGAGATCGAACTCGACATGCGCAGGGAAGACACCCTGCGTCTGGTCGCCCAGATTCCCGATACGATGGTATGGAGCGCCCGCAACCCGATACTTTACACCCTGCGGCTCAAGACACAGACCGAAGGCCGTTATACGGAGTACGTATCGCTCAAGGTCGGCTTCCGCACCGTCGGCAACACCCGGGGGCAGTTGGCGATCAACGGGTATCCGGCAGCACTCAAGGCCGTACCCGACCTGGGTACGACCGTATCGCCGAGCCAACTGCTCGAATGGAAGGAACAGGGGTACAACCTGATTCTGCTTCCGGCAGGCGGCGTATCCGGTGCGCTGTACGACCTTTGCGACCGATATGGCTTCTATGTCGTCGAACAGGCTCCGATCAACACCAGCCGCAGCGGTATGTCCCGCCGCAAGGGAGGGAATCCCAGCAACGATCCCGCATGGCAGGCGGCCTATATCGCCCGTATCGAGGAGAGCTACCACACCACGAAACTGCATCCGTGCGTCGTAGCATTCTCGCTCGCCGAAGATTCCGCCAACGGAATCAACCTCTACGAAGGTTATCTCCACCTCAAGGGCCTCGAAAAGGAGCGCCCGGTTCTCTACCCCGATGCCGGCGGAGAGTGGAACAGCGACAAACTCCGGCTGTCGGCCGAACAATAAGGTTTCTGTCAAAGGATAAAAAGAGGCTGTGTCAAAACATCCTTTTTGAAAAATCCCCCCCCTGTTACAACTATCTGTAGCAGGGGCAAATCCTTCTATTTCGCATTATGACATACTCCTCTTTTTGGCATACAGGAACGAAGCAAGCCCCCTCGAAATACGATGGCACTGATAGCACGATACACCGGCATGCAGGCAACAAGCGCCCTGCTTTTGCCGCAGAAAGGCCACTCCTTATGCTCAGAACCGAATTCGCACCAGGGATCACAGGTCCCAATGCCGGAAATCATGTACCCAGCATCAAAAAAAAACGAACAATCGCCCGAATGAACCGCACAGCCAATAAAAACCATATAGTCTACATCACAAGAACAACCGCCCCGTACAAACAACATATATATCCGTATAAAAAAACCGTATAACCGACGTCATGAACCCATACTTCGCAGCGAGATTCACAGGACCTGGGCCGAATACAGGATTATAGGTCTGGACCGAAAATCAAATGCCGCCCCCTTCACGGACCTTGACTTTCCGGCACAATTCGGTCTGACATCGTTCCCGAAATCCAAATAAGACCGATCCTTTTTCGATCATCATCGTTCAAAACACAAATGGACGGATCCACCCTTTCGGCCGGGACTGGTGCGCCCACAAAACCATCCATCACCGCTCCCATATCGCCCGATAAGAAAAGCCACTCCGGAGCTACCAACAATACGCTCCAACCAATAACAAACTCCCCGAATCAGCCGGTAACTCTCCCCGGTAGCAAACAAAATGCCCAGGACCTCCGGAAAACATTTCCGGACCGGCCGTAAGCACGCCCAATTAACAGAAAAAAGCTTCTCTCGACAGACAATCCGAGCAACAAAAAGAGGGGAAGAGATCGCTCTCTTCCCCTCCGGGATTCCGTTACTCATCGAAGATCGACGAATAACTGTTCGACTTCAAATTATCGAATATTATCAGTGATATTCTTCAACTGTGCATCCACATCGAAATCCACGTTCACCGTCGCCTCCTTTTTAGGCGTATTGAAGATAGTGGCTTTTCCATGGTCCATACGCTCACGCTCGATCTGAATAAACGAAGCCTGGCTGAAGCGGATCGGAGCAGAGAGGCTCACTTTCGATACGGTCGATACACTGGACTTATCCTCGCGCTTATCGTCGAAACCATCGGTCGGAGCAGTATCGATATCCCCCTGGTGGTCAGGATCGTTCATCATGATTGTTTCGTAGCCCAACGGTCCCCAAGCACCGGTTTCGTCCTGACCTGCATAGTAGAAGCCCCAAGGACCTACTCCCGGCGGGGAACAACGACCGTGCTTAGCATCCTTATAGATGGCTACAAACGGATAATTCTCGAAATAATCGAAGATCAACATATCCGGCAGAGGCAGATCGCCACCACGAGGAGCATGGACAAAGACCCACGTGTGAGCAGTTTCCTCACTAGTCGGCTCCGCTTGGTAAACGCATACATACTGCACTCCCTTATAGTCCTTCCAAGCCGAGGGATAACGAGCTGCAAGTTCATCACCGTTGTAAACCTGCCATGTTCCAGACACAGTTGCGTTATCATTACGCGGCAGCGGTTTCGACTCAACCCGGCCGGTCGACAAGTCGGACTGATAGGTACCGCTCGCATAAGCAAATCGGTCGACAATATCTCCTCACCCACATACTGCGACAAGTCTCCGCCGCCATCGCCATGAATCAAATCGTCGAGGAACTTAAGCCAGTTGCCGTTATACGAATCGAAGACTTCTGCGTTAATGATACCGACATGATACCAAACGTCGTCGTGAGACGGAGTAACTTTACAAGTAAAGCTACGCATTTCGATCTCCGAGAACTCGAATTCCAACTTAAAATCTGTAGGAGCGACATATTCCGGAGTCGTGAATTCGGTCACCGAAACATCGGTAGTACGATGTCCGTATTTGTCGAAACCGAAAATAAAGATTTCGTAAGTGCTCTCCGGCTCGATACGCCACTCCTGATCGGCCCCCATCTTGGTCGTCATTTCGCCTTTCTGAACCCATTTGTTGGTCTGCCAGTTGGGAGGGGTGCCATCACCCAGGCCCGAACCGGAATTATACATATCCAGACGCTGGAGCAGACGCTCGACACAAACGCTTTTACCGTATTTCTCGGCACTGCCGCCGGGATACATACCGATGAAATATCTCGTCTCCAGATTCGAGGGCGTAATCTTGATCTCGCAATCCTGAGCTGTCACATTCACCTTCTCGACCGTGAACGTGCAATTATCGGTTACAGGAATCTCTCCGGTCGTAACCGTGAAATACTCCTCGGCATTCTCGCTGTTGATATTGTAGTTGTCATCCATGCCGAAGCACCAGAAATAGTAGTCGTTACCGCCCCATACACGTTTTTTTAAAGACGTGTTCAACATGAACTTCTGCTCGCCCTGATAAAGAGTCGGACGCTGCTTACGCGCACTGGACTGCAACTCCTGCAAATACTCTTTGCTGGTCCACTCGTCAACCTTGTAAACATAACTGTTCATCGTCGAGAACATCCACTTCGCATCCGGATTGCTCGGAGTTATCGTTACCTCTACGTTGTAAGGATTGTTGTCGGGATAAGGGTCGGCATTGACCTGCTTGGAAGTAACCGTGAACGTAAGGTCGGTCATCTCGACATTCTGGGTCGTGAACTCCGCCTTGAAAAGGTCCGTAGTAGGCACGCCCTCGGACGTACAACCGTACACATACCCATAATATGCCGTATTGGCAAGCGACAAGTCATCCACGGTATTGGTCTTCGAACCTTTCATGAGTAAGATGTTCAACCATTCAGACAACTTCATCCCCCGACTTTCGGCCTGTTCTTTCACCGCCTCCAAGTCGGCCTGAATGAAAGCCTCGTCGGACTCGAACGAATCGACGTATTCTTTAGTCATAAAAGCGCACAGATAGGTCTCGCTCTCGTTCGAAGGAACGATCTGCATTGCACAGCCGTTTGCCGTAATCGACTTCGGATCGATCGTAAGTTCGAACGTCATGGTACCACCCTGATTTACGGTAACGACTACATCGGCTGCCCCCGTATAAGAAAGGGTGATCTGCCCCGAACGAGACTCGACACCCTCGTCGAGTGCAGTGTAATCAAACTGGACGTATCCCGGCTCCGCATAGTTGAAATTCTTGATCCAATCCACGTTCGTCGTTGCCTCGACAATAGACGATTTATCGGCCCCTTGAATTTCATACGCCAAACGACCCGTTCCAGCGTTTTTCGATAAGCATATTATGCTAATTGATTATCAATAGTTTATGACTTAAAAGATAGAAGCCACGAAAATTTACTTGTTTTTTCGCCAAAAATCGAAGATTTAACGTTTTTAACCTTAGTTTGTCTTCAAACGAAGGGGAAAAGAGAAAAATGGCTCTCTTTTGCTCTTAAATCTCTGTTTCGCAAAGATAAGGCATATCGGTGATTATTTCGCCGATTGTGGCTGTAAAATAGAGGGTAATTTTACGGATTTTCGGATGGGCTTTTGGTGGCTTGACAAGGGCTCGAATCATGTTTGTTTTGTGAGCAGGATTTCTGTGTCTTTTGCAGCCAAAAGAGAAAGTCAGCAGTTATGGTTCGGCTTGGTTTTGGCGCAGCCATCTCTTTTTCTCCCTCTGTTAGCTTTACTTTAATGCACGTATATATGAATACAGGGATAAAGTAAAGCTATGTTGTATTTTTACTTGAGTGATAAACTGTACTCACATCGTATTCGCTCTAACTCATTTTTTAAATCATTTATATGTAAAATTGTTAGATAAACATTTTCTAGATCTGTTATTTCATGTATTTGCGATAGTGAATATAATGGTCTTAAAAACTTTTTCACTTTCATTCGTTCTTTTCTTGCAGAATTAGTGGATTCTTTACACTTGGTTTCTCTCAGTAGTTGAGACGTTAAATCTTCGTCAGACCTATTGCCAAAATTGACAATAGCAATTATCTTAATATAATCTTTTGTGTCTTGAATACTTTTACTTGCCTTTATATGTCGAGATGATTCTAACCGTAATTTTCTAGCATCTTCAAGAATTGCATTGATTTGTGCAGCACCAAATTTTTTGTTGCGGATTAGAGAATTGCATTTGACTTCTACTAATATTTTTACAGGAGAGTCAATTCTTATGTCGAATCCATTTGTGTTTGGCTTTTGTTTATCAATATCATTAAATATCCGTTCTCTATCTTCATTTTTAAATGATAATATATCTGATAACTTTGTTGCAATAGAACGAGTCGATATTAATGTCATTATGTTATTAATATCGGACAGTATTGATTTTAGTTCTATTAATTTATCTAGTGTAAGATTGTTACCAATATCCTCGGTGTTAATAGACTTGATAAACTTTGTGTACTTATCTAATAAATTAATTGTTCTATTGTATGTTTTTGATGTTTCCATAATTTTGTTTCTTTGGGGGACGAAAATATGTATAAAAGTTCATATATGAAATTTTGTCAGGCTTGTTAGTCGGGATTTCGTATTCTTTTGCCACCAAAAGTGCTAATCTAATCTAACTATATGATAGACAGTATATGACAAAAGTCGAGGTAATGATTTGTTAACTCTGAAGGCCGTGTCCTTTGCATTCATTAGCTTTTCAAAGACTCTTATGCAAAGATAAAAAATAGCCGATAAAAAAGCAAATGAGAATTCTCTCATTTGCTTTTTCTCTACTTAGGCGTTCCAGCTATCAACGGTTATATTCTATCTGATTGTTACGCAAGATGTCAAGAAAATGCGTCCCGCAACTTGCGGTTGATGAGCGTATGGTGGCACTGTTCCGGATTATTGATCCGGACATTGAAAGTTCTGGAAAGCACATCGACGAGTGTCGCCAGATCGATCCGCGTGCCGTCGATGCGGCGTATGGCTCCAGAGAGATGCAGTGCCGTTTTCAGTTCCATGATATCCGTAGGCGTGAATTGTTCGGAGAGGAACAGCGGCGATTTAGGGACTTCGACCGATACCGGGGCGGCGATGGACGGATAACGAAGCCGGGTAAAGACTAAACGGATCTCGAAATTCGTCAGCAGAAGCTCCGATTTGAGCAGCGACGCTTGCGGAGATTCCTTCTCAAACAATCCGCGCTTGCAACCGCATCAGGCGGGATTGGAGGCGGGCAAGTTCGTGCAGCAGGTCAAGGGGCGATTTACAGGATTGAGCCGTAAGACCGTGCAGCAGGTCGATGAACTTTTCATAAGCCGCATGAAAGGCTGTGCACTCCGCATCCGACAATCGACGGTTAAGCAGTGTGTCAAGCATGACGATAAATTGATTTTTGTCCAAGTTCTTCCGAGAGCGGGATTAAACAGCCGTAACGATTCGATTTATCGGATCGTTACAGTTTTTATATAAATAACAGGTGACGAGAAGGCAACGGTTTTTTGTCAGTATCTTGCACTAATTTTCTTTACTTCAAATAACCATTGCAAAAGTACAAAAAATTGGAATAATTAGAAACACTTGATATATCATAATTTAGTACGATATTATCATTTCAATCTATCCAGCCCTCTTTCTCATCGTCTTTGGTCACCGGCGTCCGGCGGATAACCCACCACAGGAAATTATAAAACAGAGCGAGGAATACCGCCCAAAGAAGTAGCCATTTCATAATAAACATATCATTACACCCAAAACAGTGTCCACGACCTAATGCGCTATGGACTTAGGCTTTAACAGATGGCTGTATACCTGCCTGAAAAACGTATGTATCAAACCTTCCCGGTAAACGATCCGGTGTTTCCAACGATTCGCCAACCAACGACGGAATTTAAACCGCATTATCCGGATAAAACCTTTTTCAGGAAATTTCTCGCTGAACTCAGGATGCAAAATATCATTTAAAACCCGTTCTTCGAGTTTTAAATCACGTTCGAACGAAGGAAATAGTTTCGCATCTACCCCTATGTTATTTATTGAAATAGCATTTATACAATTCAGAAATCGATGCATGTTCATCCGGCGGGCCGTCGCATAAAGCTCCGTCCAATCAATCTTATCACAGTAACGGAGGATGAACATGCCCCAATCGGCTATATGCCTCATCCCAATCTCCGCTGCAGCGAAATGTGCTGCGGCATGCCGTAACAGAAATAATGCATTGAAAGAGGGTGACGGAAGATGAATTTCCGTATCTTTCAGACAGATCGTTTCACCATGGATTTCGGCATAGGTCCTCAGCAACTGCTCGATCTCACGATTCGATGCATGGGCATGAACATTCAGAAAGTCGTAATGATTTTCGACCATAATTCCGTCGATGAGAAAAACTGTATGATGGTGTTTGTCTTCATCGATCCGAATTCCCCATTCACGACATAACAACTCGTCCGCTTCACGCTGTCGACCAAAAAGCCAGATATCGATATCGCCACATTCCCGATGTTCGGGACACGGATAGCAAAAGCTCAGTCCATACCCTTTCAAGAGCATCAGCGAAATGGAATGGGAAGCATAGAATTTTGACAATCCAGCCAATACTTTTTCCTGTTTTCGATAACGATCTTCAATTTGTTCGACATTATAGGCCCATTGCACACGCAAAGACAATGGTAAATATTCCATTGCATGCAATTGCCGCAAAGCATCCCAGATCAATGCCCAAACGATAAATTTCACCCCATTGGAGTTTAGCCAATTCCGGTAAAATTTCTCTCGGGCTTTCAGTTCCCAATCCTATCCTTAGTAAGGAAAAATATATTTTCTCGTCACGGGTCATTTATCTTCCCTTATACATACTCCGGTAGTATTTTTCATACTCGCCTGAGGTAATGTCGTCCATCCACGATTGGTTTTGGAGGTACCAGTGGACAG
>OLVS01000956.1_pt1 | contig 10840 bp, 14 predicted proteins | sample 1644121 | NCBI WGS metagenome assembly OLVS01 (sample SAMEA103958121, study PRJEB25191) | human gut metagenome
TGCTCGCTCAAGCCTTGCCAGCTTTTCCCGTGCTTCCTCAAGCTCTTTCCGAACCTTGATACTTTCATCAAACTGCGCCCGGTAGAATTTGAGGCTTTCTTCCTGCTCCTCGATTTTTGCAAGGTACTCGGCCTGCATTTGCTCTGCGCTCTTTCGGAAGGAAAGTTCTCGCGCCCAATGGCCGTCCTTGAAGTCCTTCTTCCACTGCTTGCAGAACGCATCCTTATCGCCATCAAAATGGTAATAGCTTTCCTCAATATGGCTGTACTCTTCATGGCTGGGCTGGTAACCGGTGCGCTCAATGAACTCGCTCATCATCATGGTGTGTTTCCTCCTGTAAGTAGCTCTTTTTGCTCTTGACAGTGTTGATTATAATACTCTTACGTATATAAGTCAATATGTAAATACGATAATTTGAAATTATTTTCAATCCAATTCAAATTTACGTACTTGCAAGGCAAAAAAAGAGCGGCAGCCAGCCAATAGCCGCTATTGCAGCATGATTGCAAATTGCTCAAACCAAGCCGCTGCGACGTTCAGAAAAGAACAGCCAGTTACATCAGCAAGATAGAAATCGCACCCATCGTCAAACGGCATAATACCAAGAAACTGGAACTGGCGGCGGCTCCCATCTGTATTGCCAGCCTCAAATATCAGGCCGGGGGAAAGGACGAAACTTTTTCCGGCTCTGTCCGTTACTGTAACGCTCTCCATGTGTCACCCCTCCATTCCAGACGCGAGCATGAGCGGTTGCTGTGCGCCGGTATCCAGATAATAGTCCGCATGGGACATGACGTATTCGTAGCGTTCACGGCCTTGAAAGCTGTCTATGACGTGCTGTTCTTCTGCATTCATATCGGCGTATTTCTTCTTGCCGTAGCTCGGAGGAAGCCAGCCTTTTTTCTGCCCGGCGAACAGGTTGAATTTTTCCAGCAATTCCATGTCTTTGAAAACAAGATGAGCCGTGCCCTTTTTGAAAAAAGTTACCGTGAAATACTTGGTGTCGATGTTTCGGGTGTTCTGAGTGGTTTCGGCGATGCGAAAAACGCTCTCTATATCGCCGGGCCAGTCCGTGTGCCCGCTGTCCAGAAAATCAAAGACCTTTTCGATGTCCCGGAACTTCGACGCGACCCGCCATGAGCTGAAACGCTTGTCCCAGCTACTGAAAGCATCGTAGAAGGGGATAATGACCTTTTTCCCAACGGAAAAGCAATCGTTTGTTTTCCAGCCGTCATAATAATGCCGGTTGGGGCTATCCTCATTCCAGCAGCGAGCGGTCCATTCGTCAAAGAGCTGCACGATGGTATCCTCTACGCCGTTGATGACCTTCCCGTTCATTTTGATGACCAGAGTGAGGATATTATACACCGAAAAATCATAGTCCATAAGGGCATTGACTGAATCGTGAAGCTCGTTGATGAGATTGCTGGTGAGCCGCTGGGTAATGCTTTCCTGCTTGAATATCATGCTCCAATATTTTCCACGCGTTTGCCGGATATAGGCATTGACTCGAGCGTCGCGGTCATGACCGTCAGCATGGAGTTTCAGCTCTAAAATAGGGCTGGCATACTTATCGCTTGGCCTATCCAGAATGTGAGGAATCATCGCCTCGTATTCTTCAATCAGCCGGATGCCGCAAGCCACTTCGTAATTATAGCGATTGACCCATTCTTCAATCTGATTGTATCGCACGATTTCAGCGTATTCCTGCGGTGTTTCTTGCGTCTTGTAGGTTGGAGCCTTGCGCATATCTTCCATGATAGTGCTGTCAGGCTTCTTCCGGGCAACAGTTTTATGAACGATGGCAATCTCAACGCCGGTAGGCCGTTCTGCATCAGCAAACGCACCCGATACATACTCAATACTGCTGTCCGTTTCTAACGCTTTGAGCAGCCGTTGACGCGCAGGGGTGCATGGATTTCGGATGGTTTCAGCATTCAGAATGCAGCGCACGGTCCCTCCATGTTCGATAAGCTCCAAGGCATGAAGCAGGTGTTCCGCACCTCGGTCGAACGGCGGGTTCATCAAAATCAGGTCGTAGCGCTTTTGCGTTTCAAAGGTCAGAAAATCATCATGCACCACGCGGAAGCCAGTATTCTCCAACTGGCTGCGCAAAAACGAATCAATTTCCACGCAGTCGATGTCGGCCTGTTCCAGCGCTTCCCGTTGGGAATGCTCATCGTAGACAGGGAAGCCTCTGCGGGCTTTGTACATTTTGTTGGCTGCAACACGGGCGAGGTCGCCTTTTCCTGCGCTGGGTTCCAGCACGCTTTGGGCGAAATTCCAGTCGATGCCCTGCGTCAGCTTGTCGGCCAATGCGGGCGGCGTTGGGTAAAAGTTCTTCCGGGCATTCTCGTTTTCAATCGAAGCAAGGTTCATCGTGCGCATTTCGCTCATCCTTTCTGCCATTAAAAGATGCCATGGTTCACAAGCAACGCCGTATCGTTATCCCAGCAGACCGGCTCCCCGGAATCTTCAAATGCCTTGAGTTCTTCATAGCGGTTTCTGTGAAACTCAAGGTTGTATTCGAACAGATTCTTGACAGCAACGTTCGCCGTTGCTTCTACACAGGGCAGAAGCTGATAGCGCCCAGCGGTCCTTGAGCAGTAGCGAACAACGGCGCAGGGAATGCCCTTCTTCGACGTGTACAGACGCTCAACGATTGCCGCTCTGAAAATCCAACCGTTCCAGCCACGCCGCAGGGGTGCAAAACAGATGCACGGAAACTGAACAACGTCGCCGACCTTGATGTTTTTTGCGTTCTTCATAGTCTTTTGACCTCCATTGCCCTCGTAACCTCCGGGGCAGGTATCGATTAGTAATCCAGGATATACGACGGGATGCGCTGTTTAGCCGGAATGGCTTTAATTTCCCCTGTCCTGTGGCATTCCTTCATCCACTTTTTGCCGTGATACACGGCAATTGATTCCGTCTTGTATTTATAGCCGCTACGGCACGGGAAAACGCCGCCTTTACACTGTCTTATATCTTCCTCATCCGGGGAAAAATACCATTCGTACATTTTCTTTTCCTTTCTGCCGGGGATTCGCCGCCCCCGGCTCGGTTTTATCGTTATTTCCTGTTGAGAAACTCCCAATCGTACACTTCATGGTCTTGTTTGTTGCCTTTCCAAACCTTCAGGACTTTGAATCCGTTGCATCGGAGGTCGGCAGCAAATTCAACGTTGGTCTTATAGTCGTCATACCTCATGATTTTCAGGTTTCCGTTCCGGTCTCTTACAAGCGCGGTTCTCATATAACGTAGTCCTTTCTATTACATCAAATCTTCTACGCTTTCAAGGTACTGATTGAAACAATTTAAGGCTGCGGCATGGCTAAAAGCATACATTCCTTGCTCACGCTTTCCATTCACAAGCAGTTCAACATACTCGCAATGGCTTTTCGAAAAGCACTTCCATACAATTTCAACATCAAGGCCGCCGATTACTTTTTGCACGTGCCTCCATACCATGTTTGCTTCATCCTCCTTGTTGCTTTCCTTTTGACATCTTGATTATACTACTCGTGCGTATAGCTGTCAATACAAAAAATACGAAATTTTGAATTTTTTACAAAAAAATTCGCCGTAGCGAATTTGCTACGGCGAATCAGCTTATTCAGGTTTCTTTTCAAGAGCGTTTTCAGCCTGTTTGCCATCTTCCAGCGAAAATCCATGCTCAATGGCATCAAGCACTTTGTCGTTCATTTCTTTGACAGCCGCTTCGATGAGGTCAACGTCTACCTCGTACCCAGCCGCAAGCAAGGCATCTTTAACATACTGCATTTTTTCAGAGCCTTTGCCAGCGCCAATGACCTGTTCGGCGGCCTCAACCAGTTTTACAATGACATTCCACATGGCGTTGCGCTGTTCCGTGGTCGTTTTTTCTTCCAGCCACTTTTTCAAGGGAGGAACGACTTTCTTTCCAAGCCACGCGAGCAGGAAGTTGAAAATCAGACCGATGATAGCCACCACGATGCCAGTAAGATTGATGGTGATGGGTTGCGCAGGGGCAACAGGGGCAGCTTCCTCCGCGAAACCGACAAGGGGAAAAGCAGCGACGGTGAGAATCATCAGAGCAGCGAGAACCAAAGCAAAAAACTTCTTCATGATATGTTCCTTTCCGGCCTTATTTCAGGCCAAGGTGAGTAAGTACGAAGGTGATGATGGCAGTGATGACCGCAGTTACGATGACGCTCGTAACGCCGTCCATCCGTTTTGCGGGCTTGGTCTTGATTTCTTCAACATCATCAGACAGCGCATCAACCTTCTTTTCCGTCTGCTTCTGCGAAGATGCAAGCAGCTCGACGGAGGTAGCGAGTTTGTGAACGGATTCGGTGAGCTTCGCGTTTTCATCAAGGCGATTAAAAATCGTCTTGATTTGCTCGCTCTGACGAGCAAGCGCTTCACGAATGAACTGCAAGGTTTCGTTATCAGTCGGCATTGGGTTCCACATCCTTTCATTTCGCCCGTATCGCAACGGGCGGAATGCCCGTTTTTGACGGCGGTTAATCCTTGGAGATAATCACGCTATCGACCGCAGCAAGCGTACCTCCATATGCCAGTTGAACGGATTTCAAGGTTTCCTCAGCTCCTTCAATGATGAGGACATAGGCTGGCTTGCCTCCATCGTCAGGCGTGTCCGCGCCGTCATCAGGCTTCTTATCGTCGCCGGGCGTTTGCGCATCCAGCAGGGCTTTATAAGCCGAGGAATCGAAAATGCCGGTCGCATTCAGCCCGGCTTTCTCCTGCAAAGCCTTGACGGCAGCCAGTGTTTTGCTGCCGAATTTCCCATCAACGCCATTTTTTGCCTTGCCATACGAGCCAAGGTCGTAGCCAAGCCCGACAAGGGCAGTTTGCAGCGCTGATACGTCATTGCCCTCATCGCCCTTCTGCAAGGTACGGTCACCCAGCTTATGGGTCGGAATTTCCACGCTTCCGCTGACATAGGAAAGCATCGAAGCGGGGAGCTTGCCCCAATTCGTCCAGCTTCCCTCCGTAACCTTGCGCTTTACGCAGTCCTTGACAAAGCCCTGCATTTCTACCGTATAGCCATTGCCGACATATACGCCGATATGGCCTGACTTCCATACGATGATGCCAGGAATGTCGGGAATCGTACCGATGGGGCCATTCTCTTTGCAGAGGCTGTACATGCCGTTGGCGCTTTTGTCCGGGCAGCCGTTCGCGCCGTACTTATTCGCACCGTCGAGCGAGCCGCTTTTCCAGAAAAAAGCCTTGATAATCCCAACGCAATCGGCACACATACAGCCGCCAGCAATATCCTTCTTATAGCCAGCTTCGCGGACGCTGGTATAGTGGGCTGGATACTGCTTTTTCTTCGAATTGAACAGGCTCGTGGAGCATTTATAGCCGCACGTCCCGTACCAGTACACCCATTTTGCCGCATAAACTGCAAGGCAAAATTCAGCGAATTGAACATTGGTGAGCATCTTTTCATCGCCCCTTTCTTCCGGCGCTTTTTCGGTGAAATAGCCCAATGGCTTACGGCCAGTCAACACATTGAGGTCAACGTTGCCTTTTATGCCGGCAAGACGGCCTTTGCTGGTATACTGCCAGATGTCATGCGGCCACTTGGGTTTTGCAGAATCGGCCGGTATTGCTCCATCGTTTTTGCCCCAGTGCGGAATCCACACGATGTCGCACATACCGATGGCCGCCCCCGCCCACTTGTAGCGGGTGTTGATGTACAGGCCAATCTTCGCGCAGCCGAGCTTTCGCAGTTCATCAAGGAACGCGACGCAAACCGGCTCTGTGGTCGTCTGCGTCTGAGCCTCATACTCAATATCGGCAACGAAAAAAGACGGCTGCTTTGCCACCTTTTTCGCACAGGACACGAAGAACCGAGCTTCTCTGCGAGCATCCTCAGCCATTCCAGCCTTGACGTAGTGGTAAGCTCCGAACGGAACGCCATTCCGAACGCATCCATCGACATTTCGCAGGTATTTGGTGTCCATGCTGCCTGGTCCGCAGGATGCTCTCAGGATGACAAATTCCAGTTCTTTGGAAGCCGTTTCCCAATCCACATTGCCCTGCCATTTGCTTATATCAGCAATCATACTCTCGGTGAATCCCCCTCTCTAAAGGTCAATGATTTCTCCGCTTTCGCACCACGAATCGAATCGAGCGCGAATGTCGTCCTCCATGCCATCCCACGGTACAACGCCGCGAACGACGCGCGCCTGAATATCGTACTCCCTGATGCCCAAATCGGTGTCATAAACGCAGACAACAGGGGATAGGTAAACGTCTGCCGTTCCATCCGGCTGAACGTCGATAGCGTAGAATTTTCGGCTCATACTGGCGGGATGGTCGCGTGGGCAATAGCCGAACTGCTCATGCTTCATTCAGAAGCCTCGTTCCAGCCGTACACACCCGGCTCCCAGACGTTATTGTCGACGGTGGATGTCCAATGCTTGTCATTGTGGGACACCTTTGCGCCACTGGCGTATGCGTCGTGCGCACCCACGGGCTGCGACCACGCAGGCCACTCTTCAGCGGGGTTTCCGGCTTCCACCCACAGCGACACGGCGGCAGGCGGCGCCCAATCGTCCTGAGATGTGTGATTCTGCAAGCAGCGGTACAGCTTGCGGTGTTCGCCTTCCCCAAAAGCCCGCATCTGGCCTTTGGTATAGGCAATGCCACTCTGCCAGTCCGCAAAGGCTTGCAGGTGTTCCGTCGCCGTTACCTCATCGATGGTTCCGGCCTCGGCCATGGTGACAAAGGCGATTTCGGCGGTGTCCCGTGTGGTTTCAGCCGTCGCCTGTGTTGCGGTCGCAATGGCTTGCAGCCGCGCAAGCCGCTGCTGGATGCTGACTACGATACCCATTCTGTTCTACCTCCCAAAATAATTTATTGAAATAGGTTTCCATCTGTTTTACAATGCCGTGCGTATTTCCACGCTCTGCATTGGCTTTCCAGCTTTGAAAATTTGTGCGCATATCATCCAGCGTGCATTTACAGTCAAGTACCCTCCGCTGGAGCTTTTTCAGCTTCCGGCGCTCTTTGGCAATGGATTGTTTGCTCATCCGGCGAACCACTTTACCGCTGCCAGTAAGGATGAAACGCCATTTGAGGAACATCACGCCCTGCTTGAGCGGATGGATATGCGTTTTTGCGTTCAGCGTAAGACCAAGCCGCGCAAGCCTCTCCGTAATCTGCCGTAAGCAGTCTTCCAGAAATGCCTTATCGCTGTGAATGAGGATGAAATCGTCCATATAGCGGATGTAATACTTTACGCCAAGGCGTTCCTTCACCCAATGGTCGAAGTCATCCAGCAAGGCCAGCTCCACAAGCTGTGAAACCTGACTGCCAAGGCCAATGCCTTTATCGCCGCCAAAACTGTCAATGATTTCTGCCGCACGGCGATATGCCTCATCATCTGGCACGCGCTTACGCACGGCAGCCTTTGCGTCCTCATGCCGGGTTTCAGCGAAGTAGTGATGGATGTCGCATTTCAGCACCCAGCCATTGGGGCCATGGCGGCGATAGTAGCGGTGCAGGTGCGTATCCATCCTGTTGAGCGCATCATCAACGCCCTTTCCGCGCTGGCAAGCACAGTTGTCGCGTAAAAAGCTGCGCGTAATCTGCGGATAAAGGATGTTATCGCACAAGCTGCGTTGAAACTGCCTGTCTTTAATGCGTGTAGCGACAATTTCACGTTCCTTCGGCTCGTGAATCGTGAAATGTTGGTAGGCATCAATGGCGTATTTATCTGCCAGCAAACTACGACGCAGCTTATAGGTGTTTTTCAGCGCATTGGCGTGGTAAGTAGCGACGCTATCCTTCCATTTCACATTGCGGCTGCTCTTGCACAGGCCCTTATACAATTCGCCGAACGATATTGCGCTTTCGTACTCTTGTCCCATAAAAAGAACCGGCGTGGATAGCAGTAACAGCTCGAATGCCGACTGCATCGCCGGTATGTGTTCCCCCCTTTCAAGTCGGGGAAGGTCGAACGCTCCTTGTGTGAGCGCACGGATTTCGGCGGCAGGGATTTCCCCTGCCGCCTACTTTAAGCTGGCATTCTCACAATCTGCGGCCGCGCCGTTACCGTTCGACGCATTGTTGTTGTTCAACGAGCCGTCCGGGTTGACGTTGCGCACGTTGTTCGCGTTCCACGGGTTGGGCGAGCGCATCCACCACGAGGCAGAATAGCTTACAGCGTTCGGCCTTATGATTCAATCACCCTGCGCGGGTGCGGAACCATCCATGACGGCGGCGGTTCTTCCTTCTCCAATGGATTTATAGCGTTCTCGGTCGCTCTTGCGCCAGCCTTTGAGCTTGTCCTCTACTTCAAGGATGAGGCCAGTCCAATATTCTACACGGTCAGATTCGACGCCCAATTCCGTATAGGCGATGTCAATCAAAGACAGCAACGCCTCTGCGTGGGAAAAGGCTTCGACCTGCTGACTGCGCCGGTAGGCATAGTCCTCCGGCTCAACAACCCTCACGGCGTTTGCCCTGCGAATACAGGTCATAACAGCAAGCGCTTCGTTGACAATGGGCTGCGTGAGAATCCATCTATCGCGCTTTGGAAAGTTTTTCTCGTTTTTGCAAATGGTGATGGTGTATGCGCACATTTCCCGAACCTTCGGCAGAATTTCAAACTTTCCGGGCTGACGTTTTGCTTTAATGACGCTCATAGAACCGCCTTTCTGCATTCAAGGCACATCCGCGCCCTGAACGGGCACGGATGCTATGGATTAGTAGATTACACAAGCTGCGGCCGCGCCGTAACCGCCCGGCGCACCGCTGCCGCTCAACGAGCCGTCCGGGTTGACGTTGCGCACGATGCTCGCGTACCCCGGGGTGGGCGAGCGCACCCACCAATATCGTGCGGTAGACGGGCTGTCAACATCGTATTTAATGCGGTCAACCTGCGTCGCGCCATCGTAGAACGGAAGCACGGTTCCCTCTGCGATGGTATCGTTCTTGCCAAGGCCAAGCTCGGTCATACTGAGCAGGAATACCTTGTCGCGGGTGGTGTAGCTGCCGCCCAGCGTGTCGCTCGTTTCATAGACCGTATTTCTCGCGGTTACGATGTCCACCTCACCAAGCGCGGCGGCAAAGTCCGGGTCGATGCCGTTGAGGAATCCAGCCACGCCGGCATAGCTCGGAGCCATGTCGAAGATGGTCTGCCGCTGCCACCAGCCGCTTGCAGCGTCGCTGTTGAGCCATTGCCGGATAGCGCTTTCCTGCCAGTTGTTGCTTCCATAGGCACGGCGCATAATGGAATTGAAGCGGCCAACCGTGTGGACACAATCTGCCTTTGCGTTACTGGCCGTGCCAAGGCTCGTACCGCCGCTTGCAGCGGTAACGGCAATGCCGGTTTCAAGCACGCTGCCGTCCGCATTGTAGGTCGTGATGGTCGCGCCGGTAATATTCGCAACTTTGTAATCCGCTGCGTTGGCGTACCACGCTCCGACATTCGGATGCGTCCAACCGCAGCCAGCGGGGATAGGCTGCGCAATCGTAAACTGGTATGTGCCGTCCTCGTAGGTCTGGCCGCCGTTGCTGCCCTTGTACAGCGTAAAATTGTAGGTGCCCGCTGCCAGCGCACTGTCGCTGTTATTCACCCAGAGCAGCTCGCTGGCATCCACCTGACGACCGTAAATGACATCGTGCATCAGCAGCGTCATGGTGTGAGCAGATAGGTCGTTCGGGTTTTTGTGCACATCATGTGCAACGACATCAAACAACAGGCTGCCGCCGCCATACGCCGTATGCGGCACGGAAAACTGCGTGCCAACTGGGAAATAGCGTTTACCGCCGCCGCCCTTCACAATCTCCCGCACAGCCGCAAAGCTGTTGATGTTCCAGCCGCTTGCAAGCACCTTTACGAGCGCGTTTTGCACTTTAAGCTCGTCGAGAATCTGCTGCTGCGTACCTTCGGTGAAAATATTCAGGTCAGACATTGATTTATCCCTCCGTTTGTGCTGTCTGTTCCATCCCTGCGATGGTGTGCAGGGATTCGTTAATAGACGCAAGCTCCTGTGCAATGAGATTCGCCAGCGTCTTGGTGGCGAAAGTCGAAGTGGCGGTGTCCGTTTCGTCATCCGGGTTGACGTAGCTGATAATCAGTTCGTCATTCTCGCCGCGAGAAAAGCTGAATCCGTTCAGGCTGCCGCTGCCACCCATGCCGTTTTCGACAAGCTGATTGAGCAGGGTAAGCTCCTGCTGCATGACGGCGAGAATCTGCTGCGCGGTAGGCTCTTTGGCGATACTCTGCACAAAGCCCTCCACGGCTTCCTGCGCTTCCTGTGCGGCAGACGCGGAGCTGGAAGCGGCGCTGGCGCTGCCCTCGGCGCTGGTGGCGCTGGTAGTAGCGGAATTCACCGCAGATGTAAGCGCAGCCTGACGGACGTTCTCCGTCGCAACGCGGTTGCTTTCCGCAGCGGCACGTGCCTGTTCAGCTTGCGAACGAGCAGTTTCTGCGATTTCGCGGTCGCTCTCTGCATTCATGCGGGCGGTTTCGTTGGAAACTCGCGTTTCCTCTGCCGTATCGCGGGAGGTTTCGGCGGAAATGCGGGAGTTTTCCTTGGAAACGCGCTCAGATTCATCCTCAATGCGCTTGGTTTCCGCTGACTTTCTGGCATTTTCGTTCGCAACACGTTCCGCTTCGGCTGCAATTCGGGCTTCTTCGTTTGCCTCACGGACAGTTTCGTTGCCGTCCTGCGCTATTTTCTTCAAATCGGCAGACGCGGCCTGAACCGCTGCCAGAATATCCTTTGCCGTAGGCTCTTTGGCAATGGTTTCGACCATCGCTTCAACGTCATCCTGCACAGCTTCGGCAGCGGCGGCGGCGGTTTGGGCATCCGTC
>OLVS01000960.1_pt1 | contig 10819 bp, 9 predicted proteins | sample 1644121 | NCBI WGS metagenome assembly OLVS01 (sample SAMEA103958121, study PRJEB25191) | human gut metagenome
TCCTCAACATGCTGGAAAAAACGGGCTTCAGAAATCGCACCGAGCTGGCCGTGCGCGCCCGGGAAAGCGGGCTGGTCATACTGGATCGAAAAAACTGATCGCTTATGAGAGCCGCTGTGAAAGCGGTTCTCTTTTTTGGCTTTCAGATGAAAAATAGCCAAATGGTGGATGTGCGACGCATCCGTTTTTCGTAAACTGAAAGTGTAAAAGGGGGAAGCCAGATGAAAAATATCGTCATCAGTATGCAGAATACACTTCTGTCGGAAGCGATCGCCAGAGCATTTTCCGATACCGGGGAATTCCGCGTGGAGCAGGTTCTGCCTGGAAAAACAAATGATACGCTGTCCCTGTGCTGTGCCATGCAGGCGGAAATCCTGCTGATGGAGGTCAGCCGTTGGGAGGGGTATACGCTGGAGAGCCGTCTCAGGCTGATTGACGACGTGCGCCGGAAAATCCCCGGGTGCCGGTTTGCACTTCTGTGCGATGAAAACAGCGACGAGGAGCTGGCGCGCTGGGTTAAAATCGCCCGCCAGGGTCACAAAATCGATGCGTTTTTCTATACGTCCGTCACGCCGGGCTATCTGACGGCGGCGGTAGAAGCCCTGTGAATTGAAAAGCCGTATAAAATGCTCTTTGACTCTGCGAAGACTTGGCTTGGAGGTAAAAAAGATGAAGAAGATTCTGTCCGCAATGACCGCTTTGATCCTGATCCTTTCCGTGCTCTGTGCCGGCGCGCTGGCCGAAGCAGCCGACATCACCGGCAAGTGGTATGCCAGTCTCTTTGGCATTTCGGTCACGATGTCCCTGAACGAAGACGGCAGCTACGTCCTGCAGATGGACATGGAGGACGAGGAACCCAGCGAGGGCACCTGGGAGTTTGACGGCGCTGCCCTGGTCATGGACAAGAGCTCCGATACCGAGATGACGCTGACCTACGACCCCGAAGCCGTCAGCTTCTGTGCGGAACAGGACGGCATTGAGTTCCTGTTCACGCGTGAAATGCCCGTAGCCTTTGAGGCCGCTCCCGTCCGCGCGGATGCGGCCATTGAGGAATTCGCGGGGGCATGGACTTGCACGCTGATCGACGCCATGGGCATTCAGGCTCCCCCGGAGATGATGGACATGTATGCGGGCGTCACGATCGAAGGCAGCTCTGTGACACTCGCGATCCCCGACCTTCTGAGCTCCGAAGAGGTTACGGTCGAGTGCACGTTTGCCGACGGCGCGCTGACGGCCATTGTTCCTTCTGAGAGCGAGTATATCGATGATATGGCCTTCACCATTCAGCTTCTCGAAGACGGATCGATGAGCATCGCCACTTCCTTCCTGGACGAGCCCATGGTGTTCTACATGACCGCGGAGGCTATTCAGGAATAAACCGTTTGACATTTTGAATATCGCAGAGGCGGAGCGATTTACTGCTGCCGGCTTCCCGGCAATGGAGAGCTGAAAGCTGGCAGCGTTTTCATAGAAACATTTGCATGTGGTGGGAAAGGATGTGTCTGAATGAGAAGGATACTTTGCATTTTGCTGATCTGTCTGCTGCTGCCCGTCGGCGCGCTGGCAGAGGCCCGGCGCGGCGACGGGGGTGAGGAAGTGTATGAGATCCAGCAGCTGCTGTTTGATACCGGTTTTCTGTTTGAGGAGCCGGACGGCGTATTCGGCAGGAACACCGAGGCGGCGGTCAAGTGGTTTCAGGAAACCTGGAACCTGCCCGTCACCGGCGTGGTGACGGAGGAGGACCGCATGGCGATGTACGATTGCTGGCACAGCCTGTTCAATCCCGACGGAACGCTCATCGAGGGCGAACCGCTGCCCGACGATCAGCTGGAACCGCAGCCGCTGAGCCCCGATATTGAGGGCGATCTGCCCACCGGCGGTTCCGAGGGGGATTATCCCGTCTACTGTATTCGCTACATGGAAACGGACGGCGACGAGCACATCGAGTATTGCGGCCGGCATGCAGCGATCGCGGAGAGCGCAGATCTGGCAAATCAGACGGGCATTCAGCCGGAAACGCCCATCTGCCAGCAGTGGGAGGATGCGATCAACGCGCTATACGACGAATGGATGGACGCGTCGGACGAAGAAACGAGGGCATTGATCGCGTCCTCCAAGGCCACTTTCTTCGTCTGGATCAACCAGCAGCGCGTGACATTGACGATGCAGGGAGATGCAGACGTCGAGTCAGTCCTTGAAATGGCTCTGCGCAGCCAGTGCGTGGACCTGTGCGCGATTGTTCAAGCCTTGCAGGAATAGCATTTTATTAAGAAATGAAGTCTTTGATTGCCGCCTTGACCCTGATATTGCTGATGTGCTGCCCAATCGCGCTGGGCATGGAACCTGCGGATATCGGGGTGATCGAATCCTTTTTCTGCTCGTACCGCGGCGAATCCGCCGATGCAATCTGCAGCTATGAAATCCGCAGGACGGACAGAGGATATCTGGCCGACATCAGTCTGCTCGCCGGAAACAGGCGCATCATCCTCTCCATGACCGGGGAAGAGGTGACGGCGCTGGCAGAGAGTCTGGGCGATCTGTCGGCCTGGGATGGCTTTTCCGAGGACAATCCCAACATGCTGGACGGCGAGAGCTTTCGTCTGAACATCGCCTATGTCGACGGTGTGGGCGTGACTGCTCGGGGCAGCAACGCCTTCCCGGAGGGTTATTTCAAAGTGAAGTCGGCGATCCGTGATTTTTTCTTCAACTTAATGGACCAATACTGAATTGATGACTATGCCTACGATTAAAAGGAGGAATCTCTTTTGACAAAGCGAATCATTGGACTGCTTCTGGCGCTGCTTCTGCTGGCCTGCATGCCCGCGCTGGCGGAGGAGCCGAAGTGGTCGTATGACAACGACAACATGTATCTGAAGCTGGACGGCGACCTGAGCGGCGATGTGACGATCCCCTCCGAGGTGGACGGCTATCTGGTCAACGCCATTGAAGACAATGCCTTTTACGAGCAGCACGAAATCACTTCCCTGACGATGCCCGATTCGCTGCGCGCCCTCAAGGGCGGCGTCATCTCCTCTATGGATAGCCTGACCCAGGTGACGCTGAACGACGGCCTGGAGTACCTCGGCAGCAACTTTTCCAGCTGCAACGCGCTGACCAGCGTGACCGTTCCGGCCAGCGTGCGCATCGTGGAAGGCGCCTTCTCCAACTGCGCAAATCTGAAAGAGATCCGCTTTGAGGGCGCCTGCCCGATGTTCATCGGCGCGGAATGGTGCTTCTTCATGATGCCGGAGGATTATGTGATCTACGTGCCCGACGACCAGCTGGACGCCTACGCGGCCACGCTGAAGGATGCCAATGGCGCGGCGGACCACCTCCAGCCCAGCGGCAAGAGCGCTGCCATCCCCGAAAAGGAAAACAATGAGGATTGGTTTGTGTTCGACGCATCCACCGGCGCGATCACCGGCTATCGCGAGTATCACGCCTACGTGGAAATCCCGGAGACCATCGGCGGCGTGCCGGTGAAGTCCGTCGCCGAAAACGCCTTCAGGAGCGACTATTCCGTCTATGGCATCGTGTTCCCCGAAGGCCTGGAGCGCATCGACGCGGGCGCATTCGCGTACGCCAGCAGTCTCGCCTATGTGAAGTTCCCCACCACGCTAAAGACCATCGGCGACGACGCGTTCTTCAGCGCGCAAATCGGCCGGATTGACTGGAGCGAGGGTCTGGAGGAGATCGGTGCGCGGGCGTTCCAGTACGACAAGTCGGCCATCCTCTCCCTCCCCGGAACGGTGAAGACCATCGGCGAAAGCGCCTTCGAGGGCTCCTGGTGCCAGGAGCTGTACCTGGGCGGCAATGTGGAGTCCATCGGCTCCCGCGCCTTCGCGGGCACCCCGCTGAACTACCTGGTCTTCGACCTCTACGCGCCCATCGACATCGCGCCGGATGCGTTCGTCGAAACGGATGTGGCCGACCTGGATCTGCCCTGGGACTGCTCCTTTGAAAACCGCGACGCCTACGCAGAGCTGCTGAAGGACCAGTGCCCCGACTGTACCGTGTGGATCAACAACCCCGACAGCGCTGGCGTGGCGGAATTCCCGGTGAACGAGACGGAAATCACCACCATCGAAGACGGCGTGTGGACGGTCTACAACGGCAGCCAGGCCGACCTGACTGTTTGGACAGTCTACGATGAGATCAAAGTCACCGCACTGGGCGACGGCCTGTTCAAGGGCAATAAGACCATCCGCTCCTTCTATCCCCACCACTGCGGCTGGTTCACCACCATCGGCGCGGAGGCCTTCATGAACAGCTCCCTCAGGGAAGTGGATCTGTTCGACTCGGTGACCACCATCGGCGCGCGGGCGTTTGCCGGCTGCGCGCAGCTGGAGGAGCTGACGCTGCCCGATTCGCTGACCACCATCGGCGAGGGTGCGCTGGACGGCCTGACCGGGCTCAAAAAGCTGGTGATCAAGTGCGATCCTGCGCTCATTCCAGCGGGCGTGTTCGCCAATATGCCCAATCTGAGCGAAGTGACCATTGAGAGCGGCGCTGTCCCGGCGCATATGTTCGAGGGCAGCGGCGTGAAAGCGCTTACGCTGGGCGCGGGCGTGACCGAAATCGGCGAGAGCGCCTTTGCGGATACACTGCTGAGCGCGGCCGACCTGAAGCATGTGACGGCCATCGGCGCGGGCGCGTTTGCCAACACCGCGATGACGAGCGTCGAACTGCCGCAGGCCACCGCCATTGGGGAGGGTGCGTTTGAGGGTTCCGCGCTGGAGAGCGTGCGCCTGAGCGCCGCCGCCTCCGTGGGCGAGAGAGCCTTTGCAAACACAAAGCTGAAACAGCTGGTCATTCCCACCGCCGGCAGCTTCCCGCTTTCCGCCGTCGAGGGCACGAGCGCCGAGCTGCGCCTGCCCGCCGACGCGACCGACGCGCAGCTTGCCGCGTGGAACGAGACACTTGAGCGCCCGTGGTACGATCCCATGCTGCGCGAGGGCGAAGTGAGCAAATTCGTAAAGATGCCCTTCGAGCCGACGCCCGCCGAGAACTTCGAGTTCGATCCGGAGACCGGCCTGATCTCCGCCTACATCGGCACCGATGTGGACGTTGTCGTGCCGCGCGAGATCGACGGCGTGACCGTGGTGGGCTTCAAGAATTACAACGCCTTTGATTCCTGCCACGACTACACCGATTCCTCTGTGGAGACCAACCGCACCGAGTGGGTGCATCTGCGCACGCTGGTGCTGCCCGAAACGATCAAAGAGCTGCCGGGCATGATGCTCGCCTACTGCCAGCAGCTGGAAACCTTTGTCTGCTACGCGCCCCTGGAGAGCACCGGCGGCAATCAGTTCATGCTCTGCCGCAGTCTGAACAATGTGATCTTCGTCAACGGCGTGCGCGAGATCGGCAACTATGCCTTTGACAGCGCAGGCCCGCTGGGCAATCTGTACTTTGGCGAGCATCTCGTGAAGATCGGCCAGCAGGCGTTCAACTTTGCGGGGCTGACCTCCTTCGTGGCCGATGCGGAGAGCGTCGAATACGGCGCATTCGCCGAGTGCCAGTGCCTGACCAGCCTGCACTTCACCGCCAGGATGAAGAGCTTTGGCGAGAACTGCATCGTCAACTGCCCGAATCTCGCCGAAATCTGCTTTGACGGCTGCGACTTGACCACGTCCCCCATGGGGCTGATGATGAACGTCGCGCCCAGGCTGACCGTGCGCGTGCCGGCGGATATGAGCGGGGAAAACCTCAAGCGCGCGCAGAAGTGCGTCAGCTGGAACAGCTCGCCTGTGGAGGTGACCGTGAGCACCGAAGGATGCTCCCACACGCTGCCCGCTCTGCCGGATGTGACCGCGCTGCTGCCTGAGCTGAAGCTGGACGCGAGCGTTGAAGCCGCCGCGACGGTCTTGCCCGAAACGACGGCTGAACCCGAAACGACTCCGGAACCCACCGACGAACCCGCGCCCGAGACCACCGCAGCGCCCGAAAACACCCCCGAGGCGCAGAGCGCGGCCATCCCCGGGGAATACCTGGGCACGTGGTACGGCGTAAGCCTGGACATTGGCGGCACGTTCTACCCGCTGACCGATCTGGGCATGGAGGTCATAGTCACCATCGCCGCGGACGGCGCGGCGGAAATGAACTCGAACGGCGAGGTGGAGCGCTTCCAGTGCGCGGTGCAGGACGGCGCGCTCACGGCAGGGGCGAAAACGCTTACCCTGCAGGAGGGCATGCTCCAGCTTTCCGAGGACAGCGCAGCCATGCTGATGAGCCGCGAAAAGCCGGAGGCCGCCGCCGAAGCGCCCGCGCCCGTGGATGAAACGGCCACGCTGGACAGCTTCAATGGCGTGTGGACCGCCAGCCGGGTCTCTGCGGAGGGCATGACGCTGCCCGCTGCCGCCGCTGACATGGCGGGCGACACGCTGACGATTTACGGCGATACCTGCGACCTGACCCTGTCGGGCTACCTGCTGGACGGCCTGCCCTGCCATATGGACGGCCATCAGCTGATCTTTACGCTGCTGGACGGCGAATGCGCGGTGACCAGGCATACCGACGGCACGCTTTCCTTGATGCTGGAAGAGGCTTCCGTCTGGTACGAATATACCGGCGAAGCGCCCGAAGCGCCCGCCGTTCCCACGCAGGAGCCCATGCCCGAGCCTACTGCAGAGCCCATGACTGAGCCCACTGCGGCGCCCGCGCCCGCCGCCCCCGGCGCTGCTTCCATGGTCGGCAGAAAATTCGTCATGACCGACGCGGATGTAAGCGGCTATAATATGTCCGCCGCCATGATGGGGGGCTTTGAGTACTCCATCCTGCTGCGCGAGGACGGCAATGTTGAATTTGTGATGGCCGGCGCGAACATCCCCAGCCTGACATGGAGCTACGGCAAGGTGCCCACGGACAGCGGCGAGGCGGACGGCATTGTGATCGCATATCCCGGCCAGCTGCTGTACCTTGTGCCCACGGAGCAGGGCTTTGACATGGATTACTTTGGCACCATGCTGATGCACTTTGCGCCCGAGGCCTGACGGTCTTTCCCATCCGCGCCGCCGTAAATGCGCGCGGCGGCGCGGAAAACGCTGCTGTTGAATGCTGAACGACAAAAAAGAGGAGGATTATCCCCATGAAGAAAACGATCGCTTTCCTGCTGGCGCTGCTGATGCTGCTGACCCTGGCGGGCGCCGCCCTTGCCTCTTCCGTTCCGATGGACAAGGAGGATCAGATGGTCGGTCTGGTGAAGAGCTTTCTGGAAGAGAATGAATTCCCCTATGAATACGACGACTATACGTTTACGGTGCCCTTTGCCGTCGAGAACTCGATGGAATATGTCTACATGACGGTTTACATCTACGACGACATGCTGGCCGTGTCCGCGGACGCGCCGGTGCAGGGAACTGGGGATATCTTTGAAAAGATGGCGGTGTTCACCACGCTGGCCAACAACGAGATCTACTATGCGCAGTTCCGCGTTGAGCTCGACGCAGACAAGGTCTACGTCTCCTGCCGCTCCTGCAATCTGGTGGAGGATGTGATCCCCGGAGAGAACGAGCTGTTTTACCTGTTCGCCATGCCGCAAAGCTATATGGAGGACTACGGCGACGGCATCCTGGCGGTGCTCGACGGCGGCGATCCCTACGAGGCGTTTGAAGCCTGTCAGGCGGCGGTGAACGCGCAATGACGAACAGCAAGAATCCGTATCTGACCGCAAAGGCCGCCGCCAGGAAAAAAACGGATCCCCCCGTTGCGCTGGTCTGCGCCATCTTTGCGGCAGCGACCGCATCCTCGACGGTCAAGATGTTTTCGCAGGGGAAAACGCTGGCCGGCGTGATGGGTATTCTCATATTCGCCGCGCTCGCGACGCCGGTCTTTCGCATCCTTCGCCGCGCATACCGCAGAGCCTGCGCGCACCGCATCGCGGGCGCGCTGCTCCCGCTGACGGAGGAGAGCCTGACCTTTGACCGGCTTGGAACCGTCCTCTCCTCCGGCAAGGCTCTTGAGCAGCTACAATCGCTCATCGGCAAGGGATATCTGCAGAATCTGAGGATCGATTCGGAAAATCGCACGGTAGGACTGTATATGCCCGAGGGCGCTCTCGTGCAGTGGGTCTGTCCGGGCTGCGGCGCGAAAAACCTCGCCCGAAGGGGCGCCCCCATGCGCTGCAGATACTGCGACCAGCCGCGCGGGCAATGACGGAAAACTCGACCATTAAGGCAGCGCCGCCCAATTCGGCGGCGCGTCTGGCGTTATCTTTTCCGCCGCCTGCGGCATACAGATTTCTCGATTTCCCTCCAGGAAGCCTTCGAAATCTGCATTTGCATCCGACAAAAAAACATTTGCCATCCGGCAGCCGCATTTGCGCGGCGCTGCCTCAGCGACCTGACGAAAGGAAGTGCAGCCATGAAAAGAATCATCGGCATCCTGCTGGTTCTCATGTTTCTGTTTCCCGCCTCCGCCCTGGCCGATCTCAGACGGGGCGACCGCGGCGAGGAAGTGCGCCAGCTTCAGCAGATGCTCTGGGATACCGGATTCATCTTTGAAGAGCCGGACGGCGTATTCGGCGGCAACACTGAAAAGGCCGTGAAGTGGTTTCAGGAATACGCGCTGCTCGAGCAGACCGGCGTAGTCGATGACAGAACCATCGATTCGCTCTATGCCTGCTGGCTCCGGATTATGGAGGAAAACGGCTACGCCGTGCCCGGCGACGAAATGGAGCCCCAGACCGCGGGCTTCGTGCCGGGGTATAATCCGTACGGCGAGGGCGACTACCCGGCCTACTGCCATCGTTACACGACGGATGCGGGCGACGAGCACAACGAGCTGTGCAGCTTCCATGCCCAGCTGGCCGCAAATCAGTCGATGCCAGGGCTGGAAAAGTGGAAGTACGAGCTCAACGATCTCTACAACGAGTGGATCGACCTTTCTATGGAGAAGGATCGCGCCGCCGTGGCCTCCTCTCAGGCGTTCTTCACGCTCTGGCTGGAGCAGCAGCGGATTGCGCTGGAGCTGCAGGAGGTCGAGAATGTGGACGATTACATCGAGACGCTGCTGCGCAATCAGTGCGTCGTTCTGTGCAGCCGGGTGTACGCGGCCCGGACGGAATAATTTTGAACGAAAGAAGGATGAACCATGAGTACTGCCAGCTATAATTGCCCCTGCTGCGGCGGCCCGCTCAAGTTCAGCGGCGAAAGCGGCAAGCTGGAATGCACCGCCTGCGGCAACAGCTACGAGCCGGAAGCGCTGGAGATGATGACTCACGAGGAAAGCGGCGATGAGATCACCTTCGCCAACGACGCCAAACGCTTCGACACAGGCGAAGCGGGCATGCGGGCCTATCTTTGCAAGAACTGCGGCGCGGAGCTGATGACGGAGGATACCACCACCGCCGCCGAATGTCCGTACTGCGGCAGCCCCACGATCCTGCCCGACCGCATCGAGGGCGGCGTGAAGCCCGAAAAGGTGATTCCCTTCGTCGTGACGAAGGAGCAGGTGCAGAAGCAGTTCGAGGACTACTTCAAGGGGAAAAAGCTGCTGCCCAACGTCTTTCTGAACAGTCGCAACCGCATTTCGGAGATGCGCCGGCTGTACGTTCCCTACTGGCTTTTCAGCTGCGACGCGTATGCCGACATGGTGTACGATGCGGAAAAGGTGTGCACGGAGCAAAAGGGCGAGTGGGAAATCACCCGCACGAAGCACTATCTTGTGCGCCGCAGAGGCGGCATGCGCTTTGAAAACATTCCGGTGGACGGCAGCGTCAAGATGGACGACAAGCTCACCGAATCGCTCGAGCCCTACGATTTGAGCGCCGCGATTCCCTTCCAGAGCGCCGTCCTGGCCGGAGCCATGGCGGATCACGCGGACGCGGATTGCGACGCGTGCGAAAAGCGCGCCGTGGAGCGCGTGGAGCGCAGCGTCGAACAGACCATGCTCGACACCGTGAGGGACTATGACACGGTCAACGAACGCAGCAGGCGCATCGTTACGGAGCGCGGCAGCGCGACACCCGCGCTGCTGCCCGTGTGGCTGATGACGACCGTAAAGGAAGGCAAAACCTATACCTTCGCCGTCAACGGCCAGACCGGCAAGCTGACGTGCGACGTGCCCGCCGACAAGAAAAAGTCGCTTTTGTGGGGCGGCGGCGTATTCGCCGGCGTTTTCGGCGTCGCGGCGCTGATTCTTGCGCTGATGGATGCGCTGGGCAGCGGCGCGCTGCTGATCGGCGCTATGGCTGCAATCATCATCGCGCTGGCGGTCGTCGGCGCGCTGAAGGGGCAGCTGAAGCAGGCGGCGCAGCAGAGCGCGGCGGGCGGCTATGTCCGGGAGGGGTCCTTCCGCCTGGATGTGAACGCCGACCATTTTCTCTATGAAAGCACGGCGAAGCGGAAGATTGAGAACAACACGCAGAAGAAATAACTGGAGGAATCGCTATGGGATTGATTGCGGCTGCATTGAACGCGGCGGGCGGCACGCTGGCCAGCCAGTGGAAAGAGTATTTTTATGTGGATTCCCTGCCGGACAACGTGCTGGCGACGAAAGCGGAGAAAAAGGTAAAAGCCCGCTTCGGCGGCAGCCGGCGTGAGGACGACAACGTCATTTCGGACGGCAGCGTCATCGCCGTCTTCAACGGCGAAATCTACAACTACCGCAAGCTGCGCGAAGAGCTGCTCGGGCGCGGCCACAAATTCCGCTCAGAAAGCGACACCGAGGTGATCGTCCATCTCTACGAGGAGCTCGGCGGCGAATGCGTCCAGATGCTCGAAGGGATGTTCGCCTTCGCCGTATACAGCCGCAAGAGCCGCCGTGTGCTGCTCGGGCGCGACCGCATGGGGCAGAAGCCGCTGCTCTATTTCATGGCCGG
>OLVS01000975.1_pt1 | contig 10580 bp, 12 predicted proteins | sample 1644121 | NCBI WGS metagenome assembly OLVS01 (sample SAMEA103958121, study PRJEB25191) | human gut metagenome
CATGTTCAACGACTTCTTATAACTTCTCACGAGTGCAGCGAATGAACCGCTTTCAATTTTAATCATCTTCTTCATAACGCTTATTTTTTAGAGTGTTCTTCTTTTTCCAGCAACATGGCACGGAGTACATCCGAACGACGGTAATATATTTTCCCCTTGTCTCTATGAAAGGGGAGTGTCCCATCATTGCGTCGTCTTAAAAGTGTCCTGTCCGACATCTTGGTAAGCAGGCGTACACCTTTTGAATCTAGTATCTCGCTGTCCGGCAAATTATGTACGGCAGGAGCCAATAACTTTTCAATGTTGGTAACTTTAGCAAGTATGACACTAAGCATGTGGATTGTCTGTCCACCCGGTGCAGTTCTTCTGTTATTCATAATGACCTTATTTTTATTGTTTATGGTACAATATTACGGAGATATTATAAGGCCATTGGTTACTCAACCGTTGAGCAACCGCCAAAAAAAGACAGAAAACGCCAATTTGAGACAAAAAAATAGCCGGGAGGCACTGCCCCAGCTATTCTATAACAAGTAGGCATCAACAAGTTATGCCTTCAATTATTAATATGTTAATAATCAGATTTATACAAAAATAAATGGCAGTATATTTTGCTATATTCCAAATATTGCCTATATTTGTATATGAGTTATTTGAAACTATGCAAAGCAGTGTAACCCGAAGCAAGACTTCCATCACCAAATCGTTACCTGCATCTTTTAAACTCTCTATATTTGTTTTATATTCAGAGAGTTACAACAAAATACATTGTTTTTCGGTGAGAAACTCCAGTTTCCAGCCTTGAAAACCGAGTTTCAACGTTTGGAAACATTTTCTCATCCATAGACTTATGTCTATTATAACTGTTTAATAAGTTTTTTCTGATAAGCAATACGTTCTGTTCCGTTCTTCACATAAATAATGCCGCAGCGCTGAAAGCCGTATTTTGTCAGAATATGCTGCATCACTTTATTGTCCTGATGTGTATCGACACGAATATTGCCCCATTGTTCAAAACACCAGTTCAGGCAGGCATCTGATACTCCTTTCCGTTTACCGTTTGTTGCTAAACGGTGGATCACGCCATACGGTTCGTCATTGAGCCAGTTCCCTTCATAAATATGCTGGTAGGTAGGATCTTCACCTAAAATAAAACAAAAAGTTCCCAAGATTTCCCCCTGACCGTCCATACAGACAAAGCTATGGCCGTCTTCTATTTCCTGACGAATCAACGCTTCGGACGGATAGCCGCCAATCCATTGAGTTACATTTCCGTTTGTACGCATAAAGGCACGGGCATAGTCATAAATCTCCATCACTAAAGGGAGATCTTTTATTTCGGTAGATCTGATTTCCATCATTTGAAAAGTTATTCAAGAATAAAACAGATAATAAAATTACTCATTGATAGCTCCACAATGGGGGCATACACCTTTTTGCTTCAACTTTTCCCCACAACGCCCACAACGATACTTATACCCAATGTTCCGATGGACTTTCTTCGCAAAAACCAGCATAAAAAAGGCAAGGAACAGATAACCGATATAAATATGTGTCATCAGGATAAAGAAGAAATAGCGCCGAACTGCTCCCCGGGGAAGAAAAGAAGAGCCGCAAGGACGAGTATGCGGAAAATATACTCCATTCTTCCGATTACATGATCGGGCTGGTCAATACGCTGATCGGATTCTACCTGCTGGATACCGGCAGGAACAAACCCATCCTTTCGATTTTCCGGCTGGAGACCCTTTTCAGCGAAACAGCCCGGAACTACGGTTCGCTGGCCAAAAAGAAAAAGCTGCGGCTGACAACCGCCTTTTCCGGTCTGGATGTGGTAGTAAGCGGTGACCGTTCCCAGCTCCAGCAAATCCTGAACAATCTGCTTTCCAACGCCATTAAATTCACCCGGCAAGGTGAAATCCGCCTGCAAGCGGAATACCGGAATAAAGAATTGCATTTCTCGGTACAGGACACCGGTACCGGGATGACGGAGGAAGAAACAACCCGGATATTCACAGCTTTTGAACGGTTGGACAGTTCCCGGTTTCGGATTGGGGCTGGCCATTGCAAGCAGGCTGGTCTCCGGGATGCAGGGAAGCCTTACCGTAAAAAGCAAACCGGGTGAAGGCAGCACGTTTACCGCATTCCTGCCACTCCTTGAGGCGGATGAATCCACCCAGATGGATGAGACACGCATCGCTACTGATTATCATCTGGATGGAATCAACGTACTGGTCATTGATGACGACCGGATGCAACTGAACATTACCAAAGAGATGTTTAACCGTAACGGAGTGCGGTGCGACTGCTGCCAGACCAGCCGTGAACTGGTTACCCGGCTACGGTCACAAAGATATGACCTGCTGCTGACGGATATACAGATGCCTGAAACGGACGGCTACGGAATACTTGAACTGCTCCGGGCATCCAATATGGAGAACGCAAAGACAATCCCCGTCATAGCGGTAACGGCACGGGTGGATGATGACAACGAGTATCTGTCGGGCGGCTTTTCGGGCTGCATCCATAAACCATTCTCTATGGAAGAACTGATAAATACAGTGGCACAAGTGATAGGAGAAAAAGACAGAAAGGAGTATGCTCCCGATTTCTCACTCATCCTTTCAGGAGAGGACAACAGGGAGGAAATGCTCGCCCTGTTTATCGAAGAGAGCCGGAAAGACCTTGCCGCATTAACCGCTGCCTTAGACCGACAAGACAAGGAGGCCGCCGCCTCCATCCTGCATAAGAACCTGCCCCTATGGGAAACCGTCCGTCTGGATTTCCCCTTGTCTCATTTACGGGAACTGGTGACAGAACCTGCGACAGAGTGGACCAATAGACAATCCATGGAAATGCGGGACATCATCCGGGCAGTGGAAAAACTGATAGTATACGCTGAAAAATACGGGAGGAAAGCCTATGAAAACAATCCTGATTATTGAAGATGATATTGTGTTCAGCCGTAGCATCAGCAACTGGCTGGTGAAAAAAGGGATGAAAACCGAATGCGTGGCAACCCTTGCGAATGCCCGTAAAGCCATCGGGCAAAAGGAGTTCGACCTAATACTGGCAGACCTGCGCCTGCCGGACGGAAATAGCACCTCGCTCCTGAAATGGATGAATGAGAAGTACTACTCTATCCCTTTTCTGATCATGACCAACTACGGACAGGTGGAGAATGCGGTGACAACCATGCAACTGGGAGCCATCAACTACCTGTGTAAGCCTGTGCAGCCAGACAATCTCCTGGCTCTGATAACGGAGATACTGGATAAAAACGATAACGAACAGGAGTTCTACCGAGGTGAAAGCCCCAAAGCCCATGAGATGTACCGTCTGATAGAGATGATTGCCTGTGCCGACATCTCCGTTCTGCTCCGTGGGGCTTCCGGCACCGGGAAGGAGCACATTGCAGCCGAGATACATGCCCGGAGCCATCGGAAGAACAAGCCGTATCTGGCTATCGACTGCGGGGCCATTTCCGATGAGCTTGCCGCCTCCGAGTTTTTCGGTCATCAGAAGGGAGCCTTTACCGGTGCGGAAAGCGACAAGGTCGGATTGTTCCGTGCCGTTAACGGAGGGACATTGTTTCTGGACGAGATAGGCAACCTTTCCTATAAGACACAGATGCTCCTGCTCAGGGCCTTGCAAGAGAAACGCTGCAAGCCGGTAGGTTCCACGAAAGAATACTCTTTTGATATCCGGCTGGTTGCCGCCACCAATGAGAATCTGGAAAAAGCCATCGGAGAAGGACGCTTCCGGGAAGACCTGTTCCACCGGCTCAATGAGTTCACTCTGCGGATTCCTACACTGGCAGAATGCCGGGAAGACATCCTTCCTCTGGCTTATTTTTTCTTGAAACTCACTTGCGCCAAGGCCCATAAATCGTTTCGTGGCTTTGACCGGCTGGCAGAGGCGGCACTGCTGGAATATCCCTGGCCGGGGAATATCCGTGAACTGAAGAATGTAATAGGTCGAGCCGTACTCATCTGCCAAGAGCAATGGATTTCCGTTTCAGACCTGAACCTTGAAATCTCCCTTCCTAAAGAAGAAGAAACGCAGTGGACGGAAGAAGAAAAAGAAAAGGCGTTGCTTCTCCAGACCCTTGAAAAGACGGGTGACAACCGTTCCAAGGCGGCCCGGTTGCTCAATGTCAGCCGGACTACCCTGTATGAGAAACTAAGGAAATACCATATCATCGACTGACCGGAGGATAACCCGAAGCAAATGAGGTTTACAAAAGTGTAAGCCGTCCTAACATTCTTGTCAAGGACGGCTTACACTTTTTATTTACACCCGTTTCTATATGAAATTTGTTTATTGTTGATTGTCAGTATTTTAAAAAGGTATAGAGCTTTAAACGATAGCAGAGGCATTTCATTTGGCTTACTCCGGTATAAACAAATCAAATGTATGCCGTATGAAACCATTTACAGAATGCCGTATATTCAATTATTTATCTCTGGCTTCAAGCCCAAAACAGACAGTTTCCGATGAAGAATTCTCTTCCTCCTATACCGAATATGAACAATACCTTTACGACCTCGCCATCGAATCGGTTTCCGTATCGGAAAGGCTGCGCCATCTGCTTCACAGCAAGGTAGAACTGATTTCCCTAAAGAAGTTATTCACCCGAACAGGACATTTCCACACGGCAGTAGCCGAATTCTATCTGGACAAATGCCTCCTGCTGGTGGAGGCGGAAATAGAGCTGGTCAATTTTGGTGTACAGTACCCCGGAACCATCACGACACCTTCCTCGTTTCTTTCATCGCTCCATTGGAAAGGTTCGCTGGTCAACCTGATGGAACTGATCTCCTCGCTGGATTACAGCGGGCTGATTACGGACGAAAGCGGCAAACGCCTCTCTTTCGCCGGTATCGTTTCCGCTTTTGAGAAACTCTTCAATGTTGCCATTCCCAAACCATATGACCTGCGTGCCGACCTTGCCCGGCGCAAAAAGAACTATTCCGTCCTGCTGCCCAAACTAAAGGAAACCTTTGAAAAGAACATCGCGGCTTGCGGAAACGGGAAGTGAACAGGGGTATTTTTACCCCCTGTCACAAATAGTCATCTCTTGTCATTTGTAGTCACTTTCCGATTTTAGGTTCGTATCAAAATTATCACTTATTTTGCTGCCGGATAAATAAAACCTGAAAAGATATGGCTAAAATCAATAGTACACGCAAACCCGGACGGGCTGACACTTCGAGCAAATGAAGAGGCGGACGGAATCCCAAAGAGGAATCAGAACTTCATTCTTATTATTACGGATTCCGTCTGGACGAACTCCAGAACATCGAGTTTGAGAGGCTCTTTGAGAATTCGGGAGCTAATAATAAATCCCAGTTCATCCTTGCCGCCCTTTTCGACAAACCGATGAAAGTCGTGAAAATAGATAAGGCGGCAACGGACTACTACATCAAGCTGACCAACCTGCAGAGCGAATACCGCCGGATCGGAGTAAACTATAACCAGGCAGTCAAAGCTCTGCATACCGGACTATCCGAAAAGAAGGCTCTTGCCATGCTCTATAAATTGGAGCAACTGACTATTGAACTAATATCTCTCAACCGGGAGATTATCCGTCTCACCCAAGAATTTGAACAATGGTTGCAAAAATAACATCAGGAGCCTCCGTTTACGGGGCATTATACTACAATCAAGAAAAAGTGGACAAGCAGCAGGCACGGCCACTGGCATGAAACCGGATCATGGAACCGGCAGACGGCCATCCGACCATCCAGCACTGCATCCGTTCCTTCGAACCGTATCTGGCGGCTAACCGCCGGACTGAGAAGCCCGTTATCCACATTTCATTAAATCCACACCCGGACGATGTGCTGACCGATGAACAGTTGACCGCTATCGGCCAGGAATACATGGAAAAAATGGGATATGGCAACCAACCCTATATCATCTACCGGCATGAGGATATCGGCAGGCCCCACATCCATATCGTCTCCCTGCGTATTGACGAGCAGGGAAAGAAAATTAAAGATTACAAAGAATGGCAACGCTCGACCGCTGTTTGCCGGGAGCTGGAGAGGAAATACCATCTGTTACCCGCCGAGAAGATGGAGCGACGGGAATCCCTGCCGCTGACTGCCGTCGATTACCGGAAGGGGGATATCAAGCATCAGATAGCCAATGTGGTCAAGCCCGTCATGCAGGGATACAAGTTCCAATCCGTCAAGGAGTTTAAAGCCCTGCTTGGCCTTTTCCATGTAACGGTGGAAGAGGCCCACAAGACGATAAAGGGAAAGACCTATCATGGACTGGTCTATGCGGCTACCGATGAAAAAGGAGAACGGACCGGCGTAGCCATCAAATCCAGCAAGATCGGTAAAAGCGTAGGCTACGAGGCACTCCAAAAGAAATTTGTGAAAAGCAAACAATGAATTGCCCGACATCCCGTACCCGTACAGACGAAGGAAGCTATCGCTACCGCCCTGCAAGGACAGCCCACCCGTCAGGGATTCCTGCAGGAACTTTCTGGAAAAGGCATTGCCGCCATACTCTGGCAGAACGATTCCGGTGTGATCTATGGCGTGACCTACATCGACCATAACTCAAAGACCGTATTCAAGGGCTCGCTTCTGGGCAAAGAATATTCGGCATCGGTTATAAACCGGAAGTACGGCACGATCCCACCGGAAAAGACTGAAGAAGCCCCTGTTATCCATCCGTCCGAACCGGAAATGAAAGAGACGGAGCTGGTGGAAGGACTGCTTGATATATTCTCTTTGGAATCCTATCCGTATCCGGCAGACGACCTGACGCAAAGCCCTTACGGGAAAAAGAAAAAGAGAAAACGCAGAGGTCCGCATCTGGGCTAATAAAATGTATCACCATTAATTATCATACCGCTTATGTCACAAGACGAAACCAGAGGGCTCAATAAGAACCTTGACTTCATGAGGGCCATCAGCATCCTATTTTTAGTGATGAATGTCTATTATTTCTGCTATCCCTATTTTCTTTCCATGAACCTGAACATCGGTGTCGTGGACAAGATACTGCTCAATTTCCAGCGGGATACCGGGCTGTTTTCCCATTCGCTGGTGAGCAAGTCCTTCAGTCTGCTCTTCCTTTTCTTCTCCTGCATGGGAGCGAAAGGACGGAAGGACGTGGAGATGTCATGAAGGAGTATCGGCTGTTACCTTATAGCCGGGATGCTGCTCTTTTTTGGTAGCGAGCTCTTACTGACGGCACGCTTCCCCGTCGCGCTTCTAACCTTATTATATGTAGCTACCGTAGCTGCCGGATATATCAGCCTGCTTACCGCCGGAACCTGGATCAGCCGCCTGTTGAAGAACCAACTCATGGATGACGTCTTTAACGACGAGAACGAGAGCTTCATGCAGGAGCGCAGGTTGATTGCCAATGAATACTCGGTAAACCTGCCCACCCGTTTCCGTTACCAACGAAAGACCTATTCAGGCTGGATAAACGTGATTAATCCCTTCCGCGCCTCATTGATATTAGGCACGCCGGGATCAGGAAAGAGTTATGCCATCATCAATAACTATATCCGCCAGCAGATAGAGAAAGGATTCGCCGCCTATATCTATGATTTTAAGTATCCGGATTTAAGCATAATTGCTTATAACCAGCTGCTTAAAAACAAGGATAAGTATGCCAAGCCGGTCGGATTTTATGTGATTAATTTCGATGATCCCAGATACAGCCACCGGTGCAATCCCCTCAATCCTTCGTTTCTATCCGATATCGCGGATGCATACGAATCAGCGTATGTAATCATGTTAAATTTGAACAAGAGTTGGATTCAAAAGCAGGGAGATTTCTTTGTAGAAAGCCCGATTGTGCTATTTGCGGCGGTGATCTGGTATCTTAAAATCTATGAAAACGGGAAATTCTGCACCTTCCCACATGCCATAGAGCTATTGAATAAACCGTATTCCGACCTGTTCACCATACTGACCTCTTACCGGGAGCTGGAGAATTACCTGTCACCTTTTATGGATGCATGGAAAGGTGGTGCGATGGAGCAGCTCCAAGGGCAGATAGCTTCCGCCAAAATTCCGCTATCAAGGCTGATCTCACCTGCCTTATATTGGATTATGACCGGAGATGACTTCACGCTGGATATCAATAATCCGGAGGAACCCAAAGTTTTGTGCGTCGGCAATAACCCTGACAGACAGAATATTTACTCATGTGCGTTAGGATTGTATAATGCCCGTATCGTTAAAATGGTCAACCGAAAAGGCAGGCTCAAATGCTCTATTCTAGTGGATGAGGTTCCCACACTTTACTTTAAAGGACTTGACACCCTGATCGCTACCGCCCGTAGCAACAAAGTGGCAGTATGTCTGGGAGCACAGGATTTCAGCCAGTTAATACGTGACTACGGTGATAAGGAGGCGCGGGTGATCCAGAACACAATTGGAAATATCTTTTCCGGGCAAGTGGTCGGAGAAACAGCGAAAAACCTTTCTGAAAGGTTTGGGAAAGTGCTCCAACAGCGCAAATCCATTAATATGACCCGTGAAGACACCTCAACCAATATCAGTACCCAGCTCGACTCGCTGATACCTGCCTCCAAAATCTCCAACCTCTCGCAAGGAGAGTTTGTCGGCAGTGTCTGCGACAACTTCGGGGAGAAGATAGAACAGAAGATATTCCATTGCGAGATCGTGGTGGACAATGAACGGGTAGCCGCCGAAACAAAAGCCTACAAGCCTATCCCCGTCATAACCGACTTTACCGGTGCGGATGGTAAGGACCACATGCAAGAGGAAATCGAAAGGAACTACTATCAAATCAAGGAAGACGTGACGCAAATCATCGAAAAAGAGCTGCTTCGCATCCAAAATGATCCCAACTTGAAACACCTGCTGGAAACGGCAGACGATGAATAATCCCTATTTAATTTATTAATCATTTAAATGTTGTAAACATGGAAAAAAAGAAAAGTTCTCCGGCCAACCTGCCGGGAAAACCCTGCTTCCCCTGGGTGGGAGGTAAAAGAAGACTGCTTCCCGTACTTATCGAATCCCTTCCGAAAGACTTCGGACAGATGGATACCTATGTAGAACCGTTTGTCGGTGGCGGCGCCCTCTTCTTCTGAATAAGACAAGCCTATCCGGAAATCCGTTGCGTCATCAACGACTCCAACGAGGCTCTGATCAATGTCTACCGCGTCATCAAGGAATCCCCGGAGCAGCTTATTAAAGTGCTTGCCCGGATACAGGACGAATACATCGCGCTGGAGGAACATACCCGAAGAAGGGTCTACTTCATGGAGAAACGTACCTACTACAATGAAGGAAACCCGAATAACATCACCCGTGCCGCCCTGTTTATCTTCTTCATGCGTACCTGTTATAACGGCATCTACTCCGTGAACCATAGCGGAAAGCTGTCCGTCACTTTTGGTGCCGGGGGACGGGTAAAACTGTTGGAAGAGGAACTGATCCGCTTTAACCACAAGCTGCTGCAAGATGTTGTGATTCTGGACGGTGACTACCGGCAGACCGCAGAATACACCGGAGCCAACTCCCTATTTTATTTTGACCCGCCTTATAAGCCGGTCAATGAGGGTAACTCCTGCACCTCCTACATGCCACAGGACTTCGGAGATGAAGAGCAGATCAACCTGGCAAATGTTATTTTACTTGTATTTATTTTGTTGTACACCAATAAAATAGCAGTCATAGCACCTTGCAAAAGAAACAGAATAGAAACAAAATCGGTATTTTAGGATATTCTTCGGTTTTTACTTTTCACTTGATTTTATTCCTTGCATTTGGTTGCACACAAAGTGTTTCTCAAAGTTACTCTCCCCACGACTTACCCCTTCCTCAAGAATATCGTTTGGCTAGCTATAGAGAATTTTGCAGCCAAAAGAGAAAATAGGCAAATGTACATCTTAAGGGTATACGCTCATTGTTTTTTGCACCACGCAAAAGTAAGTACTTCTATCAAATCATAGGCATATATGAAAAGGCAAATATGCCTACCTATATTTAGTTTACTTTGATTTAGCATATATATAGGCTAATAGACTAAACTAAACTGAATTTTCAATGGATTTCCACATTCTATCCTACACATATGCACAGCCAAAAGAGAAGAAATTTTCACCATGTGTTTTTCTCTTTTCGATGCAATAATATCATAATTTATCGGATAGAAATGAATACAGGTTTGTTTGCCCCATTTTATTCCTTATAAAGTTACTTCTACTGCTTTGTGGAAGGTAATCTAATTAATTCGCAATTAACCGTACCTATTGTTTTTTCTTGGTCAAATTTTACTGCTTTAACCAAATTAGCCCAGTCTCGAAACTTCATTTCAGGACTATCTCCATAATGCGCTTGCACAACTTTTATTGCTTCCAAGGTATGGGGTGTATCTATAGCTAAAAGGGGTCTTAGCTTCTCTAGTAACTTGACATCTGAAATAGTTGTAATCTTACCATTCTCGATAGATGGAGTATGAGTTATCACTTGTGCCTTAGGAGATGAATTTTCGAAAAATGAATCTATATTCTCAAAAAACATCAATAAGTCCTTACGCTTAAAAAAGACTGGTTCATCATCATTTTTCAA
>OLVS01000977.1_pt1 | contig 10538 bp, 11 predicted proteins | sample 1644121 | NCBI WGS metagenome assembly OLVS01 (sample SAMEA103958121, study PRJEB25191) | human gut metagenome
TTTTAAGCAAAGCAAAGTACAAAGCTGCCACAGGACGGGAGCAGCGGCGAGATGCCGATGTGCTGTGCTATCAGATCCGGCAGTCGTTCAAGCCCGGAGAGATCACCCCGGAGGATGCAAATCGGGTGGGCTATGAAACGGCCATGCGCTGGACGAAGGGCAAGTATGCCTTTTTCGTTGCCACCCATACAGACCGCCAGCACATTCATAATCACATCTACTACAACTCCACTTCGCTGGATTGCGCTCATAAGTTCCGGGACTTCATCGGATCGGCCCGGGCGGTGCGGCGGCTCTCTGACCGGGTATGTCTGGAAAATGACCTGTCTGTGATCGCCAATCCCAAGCTGCACAGCAAGGGCCGATTCCTCCACTATGGGGCATGGGCAGGTGCGGATCGCCAGCCCTCCTACAAGGAGCGGCTGCGCCATGCTATCCGGGATGCCCTCGCCAAAGGCCCCGCAGACTTCAACGCCTTTTTGCGGCTCATGGAGGAGGCGGGCTTCACGGTCAAGCAGGGGCGTGGCGGTGCGATCTCATTCCTCGTTCCGGGTCAACAGCGGGCCACCCGGCTCCGTTCGTCCACCCTCGGGGAAGGCTACGATCCCGAGGACATCCGGGCCGTGATCGCCGGAAAGCGGCCCTTACCCGAGGTGGGTGTTCCGGCTCCGGCGGCTCCCGCCCGTGTCAATCTCATTGTGGATATACAGGAGCGGCTGCGTGACCGCAAAGGCCCCGCCTATGAGCGCTGGGCCAAGATTTATAATCTCAAACAGATGGCCGCCGCTCTCCAATTCATGCAGGAGCATGGGCTGACCGAGTACAATCAACTTGCCGCCCAAACGGAGGAGGCCGTTCAGCGTTTCCATGTGCTGACCGGGCAGCTCCGGCAGACCGAGGCCAACCTCGCCCATACCTCCGAGGTGATGGGGGCCGTGGTGCAGTATGCCAAGACCCGGCCCGTGTTCGATGGCTACAAGGCAACCAAGTACAGTAAAAAATATCTGGCCGCACACGAGGCGGAGCTGGCCGACTACCGGGCGGCCAAGGCCATTTTGAATGATCTGCTGGATGGGGCAAGGCTGCCCAGGATGCCCGAGCTAAAGGAAAAGCGCCGCACTCTGGCGGCGCAGAAAAAGACACTATATGCGGACTACCGGGCGGCGCAGCAGCGTATGCGGGAGGCCGTGGCGGTCAAGGCCAATATCGACCATCTGCTGGGGCTGACTGACCAGCGCAAAAATAAGGAACAGGAGCGATAGCTACGGTGACGCAGACGATCAACCTTGGGACATTTTGTCCCAAGGTGCCGGGTTTGGGGAGGCTCCCCAACAAGCGTTTTTGCGGCTCCCTCGGGGCGCAAAAATAGCAAGTGTGGCTACACTTGCCCTGCTTGCCGTTCCGTGCAACCCCGAAAATGGCGCAAAAAAACGGAGTCTGCGTTTTTTACGCTTCCTCCGTTCTCCGGGCCCTTTTCAGTCCCTCCGCTGTGGCTTCAATAATGGTTAGCTCTTTTTCGTCCATTTCGTTAAGCAAGTGATCTATATGCTTTCGGCAATCACTTTGGCCGTTCTGCTTGTCTGGATAGAAAAAATCATCTACGGAAATATCCAACAGGGTGACGAGCTGATAAAAAGTATTGAGGCTGGGGTGTTGTCCTCTGTTTTCAAAATACATGATAGAGCGCGGGGTGCGGTCTACAAGCTGTGCGAGGTATTCCTGTGTCCAGCCTTTGGCTTCTCTTTTGCGCTTGATTTCCCGGCCCAGCGCGTGAAAATCAAGTTTTCGTTCATCTTGGTACATTTTCATCTCACCCCTATATTATTTTACATTTCGGGTGATATTATTTGAACGAAGTGTAATTTTATGTTTATGTAGTATTTTGTTTCGCCATATCAAAATGATAAAATTATGTATTTTGAAAGACAGCTACGAACAAATATTGAAAGACTATACTAAGTCGTTCCTCTTGACAAACATCCGTATTCGGACTACAATATAATTGTCCGAGTACGGATGTTTGGAGGGATTAAGATGACAGAGATAAAAGAACAGCTATCTCAACTCAATAAAATGTCCAATAAAAGTGAAGCTCTTTATCACAAAGTTGCTTTTTCTATTGGTATCTCTGATAGCTCACTTGGGGTACTGTATACGCTGCTGGACGCAGAGGCGCCGTGCTCTCAGTATGACCTGTGCAGCGAGTGGTCTATTCCCAAGTAAACTATCAACACCGCCGTAGCTGCCCTGCAAAAGAAAGGGATGGTGTTTCTTTCGCCCATCCCCGGAACAAGGAATAAGAAAAATATAGCGTTCACAGAGTTTGGTAGAGATTTTGCCGAAAAGACGGTTGGCATATTGCGCATGGCAGAGCTTGACGCTCTTGCGGAATTATCACCGGAAGAAAGAGAGCTTTATATTCGTTTGAATGAAAAATATAATTGTCGCTTGATCGAGAAACTTTATCGCATTATGGACGAGGTGAACCAAGACAGGAAAGATTGCGATTAAATAAGAAGGAGAAAATATAATTATGTCCAAGTATAAAAAAATGAAACAGCTCATAGCGGATATGCGCTTACCTGAGTATCGTTATAAGCAACTGCTTGATGCTGTGTTCCTACAAGGAATTATGCGTTTTGAAGATATGAAGTTGCTTCCAAAAACGCTGCGCGAAAAGTTGGTGGAGCAGTTTGGTGAAACTGTTGTGGAGATCAAGGCGATCCATCATGAGAAATCAATGCAAACTGACAAGGTGCTGTTTGAACTGTCGGACGGAAACCGTGTGGAAACGGTGGGTCTGTTTTATAAAGAGGGCTGGAACTCCTTTTGCATTTCATCTCAAAGCGGTTGCGGCTTCGGTTGTAAGTTTTGCGCAACAGGGACTTTGGGATTACGCAGAAACTTGACTGTGGATGAAATTACCGACCAAATCCTATATTTTATGCAACAAGGATGCAGTATCAACAGTATCTCTTTTATGGGAATGGGAGAGCCGTTCGCTAATCCACAAGTTTTTGAAGCCCTGCATGATCTGACCGCCCCGGAACTGTTCGGGCTGTCCCAGCGACGCATCACCATTTCGACTATCGGTATCGTGCCGGGTATTCAAAAATTGACAAGAGAATATCCGCAAGTCAATCTGGCCTATTCCCTCCACGCACCTACTGACCGTCTGAGGGAAACGCTCATGCCAATAACTAAAACATACCCCCTTGGTCAGGTACTGGATACATTAGATCAGCACATTCGGCAAACAAATCGCAAGGTGTTTTTGGCATACATCATGCTAAAGGATGTCAATGACAGCGACAGACACGCAGAGCAACTTACCAAGTTGTTATTCAAACACAAAAAGTATTTGCCACTATACCATTTAGATTTAATCCCATACAATCAAACGACAGTTACGGAAACTATGGTGCCCTCAAGCCACACACGAATAAAGGCCTTTTGCCGTATCATTCATAATGCAGGAATTAGCGTCAATATCCGAACGCAATTTGGCTCCGATATTAACGCTGCTTGTGGCCAGTTGGCGGGGGCCTACCGTGACGATCAAAAATAAGGAGAGAGAACAATGTCCGCTATACAAGAACAGTCTTTTGAATGGCTCTTGTGTCCTGTGTGCAAGAGCAAAACACGACTTAAAATCCGAAAGGACACGATACTTGACAATTTCCCACTCTTTTGTCCCAAATGCAAAAGTGAAATGCTTATCTGGAAGAAAAGGTTACAAAATATCATAGAACACTGACCACATATCTAAATACACTGCTTTCAAATAGTTTTATAATAAATCAGATTGTGGAGCCACAGCCGCCAGAGAACATGATGGATATTCCGGGGATGGCGGATGAAATGCGACGCCCAATGATGCTGATTGTATCGGCAAAAAAGAAGATGTAATAATATAGAAAAAATAAACGAGGAGTATGTAAATGAGATCAGAAAAAGAAATGATGGATTTAGTACTTTCTTTAGCAGAACAGGATGAACGTATTCGAATTGTGACCCTTGAGGGGTCACGCGCAAATATTAATATACCTAAAGATGAATTTCAGGATTATGATATTACATATTTTGTAAGTGATATAGAACCGTTTATATCTAATGATGACTGGCTTAATCAATTTGGGAATATAATAATGATGCAAAAGCCGGAGGATATGGAATTATTCCCACCTGAAGAAAAGGGATTTTCCTATCTTATGCTATTTGATGATTACAATAAAATTGATCTTACCTTATTGCCCTTGGAAGAGTTAGATAATTACCTAAAGGGCGATAAATTAATAAAGGTTCTAATTGATAAAGATTGTAGAATTAAAAGGGACATAGTTCCGACTGATATAGATTATCATGTAAGAAAGCCAAGCGCAAGGGAGTATGATGATTGCTGCAATGAATTTTGGAATGTAACACCTTATGTTATTAAAGGATTGTGCCGTAAGGAAATTTTATTTGCTATTGATCATTTTAATCAGATTGTTCGCCATGAGCTGCTGAGAATGATATCATGGAAGGTCGTCATCGAAACAGGCTTTAAATTAAGTGTAGGCAAGAACTATAAGTTTATTGAAAGGTATATATCCGAGGATTTGTGGGAGAAACTTTTGTCCACCTACCGGATGGATTCCTATGAAAACATATGGGAAGCATTATTTCTATGCCATCAATTGTTCAGGGCGGTATCCGGTGAGGTGGCGGAAAGGCTTCATTATGCCTATCCGGAGTATGATAGGAATATAACAAAATATACCAGGGACATGTATAAAAAATACACTGGTAAAACCGGCTGCCTGGATAGCACATATGCCGCTGATATAGAAGAGAGGCGGGAACAGTGATTACAGAAATGAAAGCAGGGCACCTGAAAGATATCGATAAACCCAGCGAACCATTTGAGGTGATAGGTAAGATTATACCGAGGTATGAAAACGAGAATTGGACCTTTACAGAATTACTCTATGAAGCGCCATATTTAAAAAGCTACCAAGACGAAGAGGATGAAGAGGATGAGGAGGCAGATTGCCTTGAATATATTGACAATACTGATAAGATAATATATCTTTACTACCAAGACGATAAATGCGTCGGAAAAGTTAAACTGCGAAAAAATTGGAACCGGTACGCTTATATAGAAGATATCGCCGTATGTAAGGATTTCAGGGGGCAAGGCATAGGCAGCGCGCTTATCAATATATCTATAGAATGGGCAAAGCATAAAAACTTGCATGGACTAATGCTTGAAACCCAGGACAATAACCTTATAGCTTGTAAATTCTATCATAATTGTGGTTTCAAAATCGGCTCCGTCGATACTATGTTATACGCCAACTTTGAAAACAACTTTGAAAAAGCTGTTTTCTGGTATTTAAGGTTTTAGAATGCAAGGAACAGTGAATTGGAGTTCGTCTTGTTATAATTAGCTTCTTGGGGTATCTTTAAATACTGTAGAAAAGAGGAAGGAAATAATAAATGGCTAAAATGAGAATATCACCGGAATTGAAAAAACTGATCGAAAAATACCGCTGCGTAAAAGATACGGAAGGAATGTCTCCTGCTAAGGTATATAAGCTGGTGGGAGAAAATGAAAACCTATATTTAAAAATGACGGACAGCCGGTATAAAGGGACCACCTATGATGTGGAACGGGAAAAGGACATGATGCTATGGCTGGAAGGAAAGCTGCCTGTTCCAAAGGTCCTGCACTTTGAACGGCATGATGGCTGGAGCAATCTGCTCATGAGTGAGGCCGATGGCGTCCTTTGCTCGGAAGAGTATGAAGATGAACAAAGCCCTGAAAAGATTATCGAGCTGTATGCGGAGTGCATCAGGCTCTTTCACTCCATCGACATATCGGATTGTCCCTATACGAATAGCTTAGACAGCCGCTTAGCCGAATTGGATTACTTACTGAATAACGATCTGGCCGATGTGGATTGCGAAAACTGGGAAGAAGACACTCCATTTAAAGATCCGCGCGAGCTGTATGATTTTTTAAAGACGGAAAAGCCCGAAGAGGAACTTGTCTTTTCCCACGGCGACCTGGGAGACAGCAACATCTTTGTGAAAGATGGCAAAGTAAGTGGCTTTATTGATCTTGGGAGAAGCGGCAGGGCGGACAAGTGGTATGACATTGCCTTCTGCGTCCGGTCGATCAGGGAGGATATCGGGGAAGAACAGTATGTCGAGCTATTTTTTGACTTACTGGGGATCAAGCCTGATTGGGAGAAAATAAAATATTATATTTTACTGGATGAATTGTTTTAGTACCTAGATTTAGATGTCTAAAAAGCTTTAACTACAAGCTTTTTAGACATCTAATCTTTTCTGAAGTACATCCGCAACTGTCCATACTCTGATGTTTTATATCTTTTCTAAAAGTTCGCTAGATAGAGTTCTATATTAGAGATGTAAAGAGTTTTGGTGAAGAGGTTTGTGAGTATGGCTTTTATAACCAGGGTGCAATGAGAAGCACTAACAGCAGCTAGCTTAAGAACGCATAGGATATACTTTTTATGGAAGTCACAGAGGAGGAATAAAATTTGAACAGGATTAACAGAGTAACCTCTATTCTTATTCAGCTGCAATCAAAAAAAATAATTCCTGCCAAAGAAATTGCACAGCGATTTAATATAAGCTTAAGGACAGTTTACAGAGATATCCGGACACTTGAAGAAGCCGGAATACCAATTGGATCTGAGGCCGGAAAAGGATATTTTCTTGTAGAGGGCTTCCTACTTCCGCCGGTAATGTTTACAGCGGCGGAAGTGGGTGCATTGATTACAGCAGGGAAATTTTTAAATTGCCATGGAGATGAATCATTTATAAAGGATTTTGATTCAGCTATGTATAAAATCAAATCTATTTTGAAGCATGGTGAAAAAAACTATGCACAGGAGTTGGAGGCAATACTTTCTCAAGATATGTATTTAACCTCAGTAAGTATCTTGATCAGGCAACTGTAAAAGAAATACTGCCATGCTTATATAGTGGTGAGAACTTTGAAGGTTATGATAGAGTTCATCTTCCTTATAATCGTCTGGCTGATATTTTTAACGGAAGAATAATGCCTACATATTATGAGGCATTAAAAAAGATAACTGGAGTGTATTGTCTGACAGACACTCATAACGGAAAACATTATATTGCTTGGTGCTGCAGTAAGCATATCAGCAATATAACGGAATGTTCCATGCAGTTCATTCGAGATGAAGATATAAAGACTGCATTTGTTACGATGATGAATAAACTCATATTCGGTCAGAAGTTTATATTAAGACCACTTTTTCATGGGTTACGTAACCAAAACAATGCAGCGAGTTTTCGTAGAATTGAAGAGTTGGAAACTAAAATTGAAAACAACATGGAGCAGAGCCAAGTACTGACAGGTTTAATGGCCAAAGGGTATCTGGAACCTGCTCTGTTTAATAAAGAAAAGAATGCACTGGAGGCAGAAAGAGAAAGGCTTCTTGCCGAAAAGGATCAACTTACTCGTTCCGTCAATGGCAATTTTGCTAAAGTAGATGAAGTTGACCGTCTGCTTAAGTTTGCCACTAAGTCCAAAATGCTCACAGCTTATGAGGATGAGTTGTTTGAAGATTACGTAGAGAGGATGATTGCTACGAAGTTTAGTCAGCAGTCAACTATTGGTATGAGCTTTTATCTAAAGAAAGATACCAAACACATAATGGCAGATATTTCTTGGGGCGATTATATAAAATCTTCCGAAAAATCAAGGTTTTAACAGTAGTTAAAATAAAAAAACGGGGTGTCAATTTGACACTACCGATGTAATTACGGAGGAAAAACAAATGAATAATAATTTATCACGCTTTGCAGACAGCAAGGTTTATTTTCAATGCCCAATTTGCACAAAATCAATGGATATACAAGGCAATAGCCTAATTTGTAGACATGGACATTGCTTTGATATTTCAAGATATGGGTATGTAAATTTGTTGTTAAAATCATCGCCCAAAACCAACTACAGCAAGCGGTCTTTTGACAACCGGCACCAAATTTTGGAGTATGGCATGTATGATGTTGTGTTGGAGAAAATCATACAGTTTATTTCTGATACGCCATCTATAAGAAACATTTTAGATGTTGGTTGCGGCGAGGGTTTCTATGCAAGGCAGATACAGCAAAGAACAGAACGAAACATCTTTGCCTTTGACTTGTCAAGGGAGGCAATACAGATTGCATCAAAAAAAGACAAGCGCAAAGCAGTGAAGTGGTTTGTTACTGACTTATCAAAAATCCCTTTGAAAGACGGAAGTATGGATTGTATTTTAGACATATTTTCGCCTGCACACTACAAAGAATTTCAGCGATTGCTATCTCCTAACGGATATGTTGTGAAAGTAATTCCTACGAAAAATCATTTGAGGGAAATCAGGACTAAAGTGCAAGCACACTTGAAAAATCCAGATTATTCAAATGAGTCTGTCGTTGAATATTTTGAGAAATATCTTAAAACCATTTCAAGAGAAACGGTTTCAGCCACCGTACAGTTGTCATCAGAACAAAGAATGTCGTTTATTGAAATGACGCCGCTTCTCTTTTGCGTTGAAAAAGATTGCGTTGATTGGCGTACTCTCACACATTTGACAATCGAAGCTGATGTTTTAATAGGAATGTATTAAAGGGCGTATTGATATTTAATATTCCCATTTATTGAGCAGAACGGAGTAAACCAAACACCCTAGTGTCGGTTCCTTTTGGTGAAATCTATACGTAGTAAACATTCACCGAACCGACTTTGTATCGTATGACATGCAAAGGAGGATAATATTTATGTCAATGATTAAAATTGAAAACCTTACGTTTTCATATCCGACAAGTTATGATAATGTTTTTGAAAATGTCAGTTTCCAGGTTGATACCGATTGGAAGCTTGGTTTTGTGGGCAGAAACGGACAAGGTAAAACAACCTTTCTGAATCTTCTGCTTGGGAAATATGAGTATAGTGGAAAAATCCTATCATCCGTACAGTTTGATTATTTTCCTTATCCCGTTTCAGATAAGAATCGTATTACAGAGGATATATTGCAGGAGATTTGCCCACTTGCGGAAGAATGGGAACTTATGCGAGAACTTTCTTATCTTGATGTTGATGTCGATGTGCTTTGGCGACCTTTTGAAACACTTTCCAACGGAGAGCAGACAAAGGTTTTGATTGCCGCTCTTTTTCTTAATGAAGGGCATTTCCTACTGATTGATGAACCTACCAACCATTTGGATGCCAAAGCGAGAAAAAGTGTGGCGGCATATCTGAAAAAGAAAAAGGGATTCATCTTAGTTTCTCACGATCGTCGCTTTCTTGACGATTGTGTTGACTATATTCTATCGATTAACCGAGCGAATATCGAAGTGCAAAGAGGAAACTTTTCATCATGGATGTCAAATTTTGAGCGACAGCAAGAATTTGAACTGGCTCAGAACGAACGTTTGCAAAAGGACATCAGACGATTACAGCAGTCGGCAAAACGCGCTGCAGTATGGTCTGAACGTGTAGAAGCTTCCAAAATTGGGGCAGCAGATAAAGGTTATGTCGGTCATAAAGCCGCCAAAATGATGAAGCGTTCAAAATCTATAGAAGCGAGACAACAACAGACAATCGAACAAAAATCAGCATTGCTGAAAAATATGGAAACCGCAGAAGCCCTCAAGATACAACCGCTTAATTACCATACAGATTTGCTTGCATCATTATCGAATGTAGTAGTTTATTATGATGGCATTTCAGTTTGTGAACCCGTTTCGTTTGAAATAAGACAGGGAGAACGCATTGTGCTTGATGGAAAGAACGGCAGTGGCAAAAGTAGCCTGTTAAAGTTGGTAGTCGGGCAGTCCATAGATTATACGGGTACAGTAACACTTGGCTCTGGGCTTGTAATTTCTTATGTGCCACAGGATACATCGTATTTATGTGGAACCCTTTCCGAGTTTGCAGAAGAAAACAACCTTGATGAAAGTTTGTTCAAGGCAATTCTTAGGAAAATGGACTTTGAGCGTGTACAGTTTGAAAAGAATATTAAAGACTTTTCTGGCGGGCAAAAGAAGAAAGTCCTAATTGCGAAAAGCCTTTGTGAAAAGGCACACTTGTATGTATGGGATGAACCGCTCAACTTTATTGATGTGTACTCACGTATGCAGATTGAACAACTCATAACGGAGTTTGCCCCGACCATGCTCCTGGTAGAACATGACAGTGTTTTTCGAGATACTGTGGCAAGTAAAATTGTGAATATCTAAATTGGTTCTTCCGCAATTTTACGTTTTTCGCTTTAATAAAAATGGAGAATGCTGATTTACACTGGCATTCCAGTATTGAAAAATTACAAAATACGGATAATTGCGTAAGAACCTCTAAATTAAAATAATTGTATGGGTTAATTCCAGCTTTACAGAGACTCAAATTCCAGTTTGTAGAATTAAGAAAATCGTAATTTGTGGAGGTAAAATATAGATGAATCAAGGTAGAATTATTGTAATCACAGGTGCGCCGGGGACAGGAAAAACTACAA
>OLVS01000978.1_pt1 | contig 10533 bp, 10 predicted proteins | sample 1644121 | NCBI WGS metagenome assembly OLVS01 (sample SAMEA103958121, study PRJEB25191) | human gut metagenome
ATTGCCGGAAGCGTCATATGTTATGCTTTCGCCATCGTACGAAGTGAGCTGATCCGGCAAATTATAAGCATGTGAATACTTCGTATTCTGATAGTTAGTACAATTTAATCATGGTTCCGGCAACAACATCAAACAGCGCCGAAATGTTACAGCAGCTGCTCAATTATTGTTTTGCAGTCGTTTGCTTCATCGTAAAATTCGTAGCATACCTTCTCACCATCTTTTGTTTGAGAGATAAACTTGAGAGGTTTGCCGTTGGATACAGGCCACTCAGGTTCCTGAACCCACAGCGGTTTCCTCTTTGTGATAGGGAAAGCTTTGCGCAACTCGTTTTTTGCTTCGCGTTTCCTTTCACTCTTTTTTAAATCCGAAGGCAGCTTGTCCAGAATATCTTGAACGATTATATCGGCTTCTTTTCCGCCGACGTAATCCATACCTATTTCGTACATAAAATCATATTTTGTGTACGACGGGGGTGTTTTGATTTTAATATCCGGGTAAACTGTCTTGACAAGGCTGCTTACTATGTCATGCATATTACCGAAGAATCCGTAACCGAAAGTAAGCGCAGTGGCCTTTACGCGAAAATTGTTTGCTTCGAGTGCCGAACGGGAATGACATATGTTCCAAAACTCATGTTTGGGATCGGTTTTCATTTCCTCAGTCAGCAGCGATTGAAGCCATGGCCAAAGCTCAGGCTCGGAAGCCTGTTCAATCTCAAAATCACCGCCGCTCATTTTCCCTTCCGCATAGCGGATTGCTGTCTTAATATAGTTTTCCATGTTTACCTCCAAACTCCTTAATTTCTTTAATGCAGGCCGAAAGTCCCAACATGCCGGTCGCCATCAACATCGATTCGCTTAGTTTCACATCACCGCTTGATTTGCATAGTTTTTTATAACATCAACAAGAGTGCTGTCCTCATATTTCGGCATAAGCCATGAAATGCAGCAAGGTAATGCGTTCCAAAAGTGCTTGTTTCTTCGCAAAAAAACTTCAAATTCGTCTTTTGAATACCGTTCACGAACCATAATGCACACGGCCTTTATGAATGCTTCCGGAGTATCCAGTTCTTCGTTAAGCGTCAACAATAGGTCGATTCTCAACCACATGTGTGCAAGTAAAATGCACAATGTCTTTCGGAACTCAGTGTCCGAATAAGAAATGCAAGAATCAAACACCCTATCGGTTATACAGCTCTGTTCAAGCAGCGGCAACATTTCAACAATGAATTCGCGTATATATTCCGACTTGTGACTCTCACAGATAAGCGAAAGCAGAGTCGGCTCATCAATTTTATTTATACCGCTCATTATGTTTGAGTTGAAGATAAAGTTTTCAAACTCATCAAGAACAACTTGGCGCAGGCTTTCAGTTGATTCAAGAATTCTTATCGAGAAATTTTGAAATCCGTTTTCATCTTTTTCCATAAAAAGCATCTATCATCTCCATTATTGATACCAGATTCCTTTTCAGAAACATCATCGCTTCTCTGTTTGCCGCAAGACTTTTATCAAGAGTGCCGTCGCGAAACACCCTCCCTATATTACTTGCCTTTTTGAAAATATGCGCATGCGGTGCTTCCATCTCGCCGGGATTAATAACAGCTTTATAATCGTTTTGCCTTAAAGGCTTATACCCGCACCTGTTATGTACCAACACAAACTCATCCGAGTCTGCATTTGCAGAGACATAGTATGTGTGATAGTCTTCGACCTCAAAGTTATAGACGGTTACGGGGTTTCAAGCAGTTTCATTCGCTCAGCGCTTAAAGCTTCAAATCGTTATTGAGCTGTATGGGCTTGCACTCCTGCGTTTTCGCAAGAATTTGCTCAGCAATGTTTTGAGGTGCATAAACAGCATAACCATAGCTGTAAGCACATGAACCGCCAATGGTTAAATCGTCTCCGTAATATGCAGTGCTGATTGACGGAAAAAGTAAAGAATATCGCGGAGTTTCAGATGTTTCGGACATCATATATGCATACAATTCTTTTGACGCATTTTTTGCGCGTATGCATATGACGTCAGCATCTTCTCCGGGGAATGCAAGGTAATCCCAAACACTTTCATGCATCACAGGGCAATAATTACCGGCAGAATCTCCGCTTCCGAAGAAAATCACATCATCCGGGTGCAGCATTTTTAATAATATGTCAAAAAGCTCCGGTGACATTGCCAAGAGATCGGAACTGCCGATAGGTTTGCTGCATTCCTCAACAATCTTCAAGATTGATTCTTTAAAGTCAATTATGCCCGCATTGCATGTTATCAGCTCAGGCGGTTCAGCCCTCCTATATTCGCAGTTGCATGTAAGCAAACTTACTGCGGATAATGTAACAAATGCAAGCCTCAGCTCGCAAAGCAAGGATTTTGCGTAGCGAACATCGCAGGAGTCGGCTCGTTTGTTTACATCTGTGAACATATCGGTTGCTTTGCAATAAATGCAGCCGAGGCATCTCTGATTGAGATTGTTCGCATATCTAAACTCAAGCTCAAAATCAGTGAGGTTGACGGATTTGGGCTCGCCGACAGGACGAAACTCATTGTACAGGACAGTTATTTCTTTTGGGCGAGAAATATGTTCGCATTCGAAAAAGATAACCGTTTGACTGTCACCGGTCTGCTTTATATCGTACAGATAAATAACTCTGCTGCCTTTTTTGTAGTAACAGCCTGAATACGTCGTCCTGATAATCGAGTTAAAAAGAACTTTCATATGCTAACTCTCCAAACCACGCATGAAAATGTTTATACTTTCCCGCAAACTTGTTTTCTGCAGCATGATAGTGCGCATATTCTCCTGAACCGTGCCATTCAAGCCGTGGGGCTTCAGCCAAAAAGCAGTTCAAGCAGAACCAATCGGTTTCAATGCTTCGGCGGTTCGGCTGCTGTCACTTTGGACTGCTGAGTATATTTTATAACAGTGCTGCCGCTGTTGTCAATGAGTTCGACGATGCAGTCATGCGCATTGACGCCGGAGCAAAAAATGCTCAAATATATTAATTGCCCTATTGATTTCGTTCAAATAATGAGTATAATGTAAATGTACACGTTGCAAGTCAACATATCTTCAACAGAAACGCATTTACATGGTTTTCGATTTAAAAGCAAAGGAGTTTTGCTTTATGCAAAAGAAGTCTTCCCGTCCAAGTTGTTTTAAAGCTGCAATGGCTCTGTTTTTTGCCGTTGTCTTCTTTATTTCCGGTTGTTCAGTCGGTTCGGGAACAGAACCGAGCTCAACACCTACACCGGTGCCGATTACGCAAGTTCCGACCACACCGGAACCTGAGAATGTCGGAAACGGCGAGGTGCGTGACGGCAGCCTTGTTAACGTGCAGCCGAAATGCACTCTCGACATTCGCGGATTGGATTTGACGAACTGCGAATGCACGGTGAAACTCAGCAAGATAGCAAACGGGAATGCAGCCGGCGGTTCGCAGCAGCCGCTTGAGATCATACTGAAGGGCACCATCAACAAACCGACCGAGGTCGATCTCAGCGGCGGTGAATTGTTCCTGCTTGAAATTCGAAATTCGGGAGAGGAAGCTTCAAATTCGGAAGTGTACAAGATATTTTTGTCGGTAGATTCCGACAATGGCAGGCCCGAACTTGTGTTCTATACAATGTACGGAACGGTGAGTCCGGAGATAACGGTTGATACGAACGTGCAGGTCGCTGCGGGCAATTCCGTTTCGTACGCGATAACGGAGGACGGTTCACTTTGGGAATGGGGAGCAAGATGCGGAACAAGACTTGCGGGAAACGCTGCTCCGAAAAAGATCTTAAGCGACATCGTTTCCGTAAGCACAAGCGGTAACGGATCATTTGATGAATCATCCCCGGAAGTATGGACGCATACGCTTGCGGTTGTAAAGGATGGCTCACTGTATGGCTGGGGCTGCAACGCTTTCGGACAGATAACCGGAACTTCTCCGTCAAACTATGAAGAAAGCACTAATATCGGTGAGCCTACTTTTATGATTGGCAATATTAAACAAGCTTCCGCCGGAGGGTGTCTCTCTGCTGCGGTAAGCACAAGCGGAGCACTTATCGTTTGGGGAGGAGCTTATAGCGAAGAAGGTCCGTCGAGCAGAGTGATTAAGACTGACGTTGCTGCGGTTGAAGTCGGTTCAGGTCATAGCGGAGTACTGTTTATCCTCAACCCCGACGGAATTGTTGAAGTAATGAATGCGGCCACGAGGTCCGCAAAAAAAGTTATGGACGGCGTTGAAGAAATTCACGGTGTAGAAGGATACAATGCGTCATGCCTTGCGCTGAAAAAGGATGGCTCGCTGTGGCTGATAGAATCGGGTCAATTCGGTGATGACACACAGACAACAAGAATAATGAATGATGTTATTTCTGCGGCTGCGTATTCGCGGGATTTATTGGAATATGAAGATAAGCCTCTTTACGTTGTTAACAAAGCGGGGCAGCTTCTGAAATCGGTTGACTCCAACCTGAAGAACTTTTCGGTTGTGATGGAAGGCATTGTTTCCGTGTCCGCGGGCAGAACTCATGCGCTTTCCGTAACAACGGAAGGAAAGGTTGTTGCGTGGGGCAGCAACGGAGCCGGGCAGCTTGGCAATGGGGAAACGGTGTTTGAAACCGAAAAACCCGTTGCCGTAAGCGGAATGAATAATGCGCTTTCCGTAACCGTCGGCGGGGGAGGAAGTTTTGCTCTCGTTGTGAAATCCGATCACAGCCTCTGGGCTTGCGGCATCAATGACAGGGGGCAGCTCGGCAGCGGCACGATCCAAGGTTCCGCTGAATACATAAAGATTATGGACAATGTTTCAAAGGCGGCGGCGGGGGATAAATTCGCTTTTGCCGTGAAGCAGGACGGAACACTTTGGGCATGGGGTGCAAATGACAGAGGGCAGCTCGGCGACGGCACCGCGATCGACCGCCTGTCGCCGGTGAAGGTTGCAGACGGAATTGCGGATACAAATGCATACTATGCACTTACGACCGACGGAAGAATGCTTGAAATCGGCAATGGATTTGCAGAGGCGGCGACAGGAGTAAGCAGGATTCTGAACGGAAGTTTCGCAATAATGACCGATGGCTCGCTTTGGTCATGTTCAGTCGAATATGATGACTACTATATAACGGATGATGCAATAAGTGCATGTGAAGACGGTGAAGCAAACTGTTATGTAATTAAAACAGATCATTCGCTGTGGTTGACTGAAATGTTCTCCGAAGATGATACATCCAGCGGAACTGAAATTGCTCACGGATACAAAGACGTTGCAAGCTTCGAAATTGATTACGATGGTGGATGGCCAGGGTTTGTGCTGCTTGATGCCGACAACGTGCTGTATTACTTGGATTACATTGATGGTGACGGCAATCTCCAACTGAAAAAGATTGCAGATAATATTGCAGCGTTTGCGTTTTCTTCCGTGACTGTGGAGAACGACTGCGGAACACATTTCTGTATTGACACGAGCGGTCAGCTCTACGCTTTGGGCAAGAACAGCTACGGAGTCTTTGGAAAAGGCAGAACGGCAGGATACAGCGATACACCCGTCACTGTTGCCTTTCCAAACTGATAATGCATCGATGTTCCTTACGGCAAACTGAACAAACGACCCACCGCCGCAAACCGAGGCGGCGGGTCGTTTCACTGTCCGTGAATTGCCGCAGGATTTATCGTCATTCAACGGCTGCGGAAAGAACTTTGCCTATCGAGTCATTGATAACAAGGTTTGCGTAGTTATCATACGGAGTGCCTGTTTTGTTAATCAAAACGAGTTTATTGCCGGAGTAATAATTAATAAGTCCGGCGGCGGGGTAGACTTGGAGCGATGTGCCGCCGACAATAAGCATATCGGCGCGGGATATATGCGCGACTGCGCCCGCAAGAACATCGGGATCGAGAGATTCTTCATAAAGCACAACATCGGGTTTTATCATGCCGCCGCAGGGGCAGTACGGAATGCCGCTGTGGTTTTTTACATATTCGGCATCAAAAAATCTGTTGCAGCGCATACAGTGATTGCGATGAATTGAACCGTGAAGCTCATAAACGTTTTTGCTGCCTGCAAGCTGGTGCAGCCCGTCGATATTTTGAGTTACAACGGCTGTTAGTTTGCCCTGCGCCTCAAGTTTCGCAAGTGCAGCATGCGCGGCATTCGGCTTTGCGTCAGTTGTCAGAAGAAGCGTTTTATAATATCTGAAGAAAACATCGGGCTTGCGTACGAAAAATGTATGCGAAAGCAGCTCTTCGGGAGGGTAACCGAATTGCTGAATGGCTTTAAAAATTCCGTTTTCACTGCGAAAATCCGAAATGCCGCTTTCTGTTGAAACACCGGCTCCGCCGAGAAAAACAACGCGCCTGCTGCTTTGGAGCATCTGCTTGAGATTATCGATTTTTTGTTCGAAATCTGATTTCGTATTTTTTATTTCGTTCATTTCTTCCGTTCCGATCCTTTTCTTTCAGTTTTGCTGATAAAGGCTTAAGCTTAACGCATCCTGCAAAAAAATTTCGTCGGAGCCTTCGGATCAGCTTTTCCGAAATCAATTATATCATTTTTGTCAGTGAAAGCAATACCGAAAACGGAAACACTCTCCGCAGATTCACTTCCGTATAATAAGACGGCGAAAAACAAGGCACTCGGGAAAAATTTTGTCGGGAAACTCAATATATAGGTTGACTTAGCTTACGGATAGGTCTATAATTCATATTATGGCGATGTTTGGCGGCGTTCATTTTCCGCCGATTCGCCCGGCATGATAAGTATTGCCGAAATTCAGAAACGGGGTATCTCTTTTTGTGCGGCGGACAGTTTTATGTACGCTGCCGAAATCCGAACGATGCTGCGGGCTTCTGAAATCAACTTTTTATTCGCCTTTTGGGGGAGATTATGAAACTGAATGAAATGACCGAGCAGCAGCTTCAGGAGTTCTATTCCGAAGTGCTTGCCGAGTATCAGAATTGTTTGGCACAGGGATTGAACCTCAACATGTCAAGAGGTAAGCCCGGGCTTGAGCAGCTTGCACTTTCCGATGACTTGTTAAACATGTATATCGATCCTGCGGACACCAGGCCCGATGGAGTTGAAGCTCGTAATTACGGCGAGCTTATGGGTCTGCCCGCATGCCGCCGACTTTTCGCCGAATTGCTCGGTGTGCGTTTCGAACAGGTCTTTGCCTGCGGAAATGCAAGCCTCACATTGATGTACGACCTTATTTCAAAGGCATATACCCACGGCCTGCTGCATTCGGAAAAGCCGTGGTGCAAGCTTGAAAAAATCAAATTCCTCTGCCCGTCGCCCGGCTATGATCGCCATTTCAAAATTTCAGAAACATTCGGCATGGAGCTTATAACCGTTCCGATGCTTGAAAGCGGTCCGGATATGGATCTTGTTGAAAAACTTGTCAATGACGAGGCTGTAAAGGGCATGTGGTGCGTTCCGAAGTATTCAAACCCGGACGGAATCACCTATTCCGATGAAACGATTGCACGCCTTGCTTCGATGAAAACTGCGGCTCCCGATTTCACCCTTGTTTGGGACAATGCGTATTGTGTACACGAATTTGAGGGCGATTTTGTTCCATTCGCGAACATGCTTGAAATTTGTGAAAAAGCGGGCAATCCCGACAGAGTTTTTGAATTTGCCTCAACGTCAAAAATCACTTTCCCGGGTGCGGGGGTTGCATGTTTTGCCTGCAGCGAAACAAACATGGCTTATATGAAAAAGCTTTTGGCGGCACAGGTTATAAGCTTCGACAAGCTGAATCAGCTTCGCCATGTGCTTTATTTCAAAAATGCAGCCGGTGTGCTTGCACACATGAAAAAACATGCCGCGATTTTGAAACCCAAATTCGATATCGTCAACAAATGCCTCGAGGAAGAACTTGCTCCGCTCGGCATTGCGTCTTGGCACAAGCCCACGGGCGGCTATTTCGTGAGTCTTTTTGTTCAGCAAGGCTGTGCAAAGCGCGTGCATGAACTTTGCAGAAATGCAGGCGTTGTTATGACCGATGCAGGCGCAACCTATCCTTATAAAAATGACCCTGCGAACAGCAACCTCAGGATCGCTCCGAGTTTCCCGCCGCTTAACGAACTTGAACAGGCGATGCAGGTGCTTTGTGTATGCGTAAAGCTCGCAGCCGCAGAAAAGCTGCTCGGCAAATAATTTTAATCCTATTTCGGAGGAAAAAACAATGACAAAAATGATGGATGCTCTTGTAAAGACAGAAGCAGGAAAAGGTCTGAAACTGATGCAGGTTCCCGTGCCCGAACCCAAAATGGGCGAGGTTCTCATCAAAATTCGCAAAACCGCAATTTGCGGCACGGATGTTCATATATATAACTGGGATCCCTGGGCACAGCAGCATATCCATCCCGCAATGACGATAGGTCATGAATATGTCGGTGAAATTGCACAGCTCGGCGAAGGCGTAAAAGAACTCTATGTCGGCCAGCGTGTTTCCGGCGAAGGCCATATCGTTTGCGGTCACTGCCGCAACTGCCGCAGCGGCAACGGACAGTGGTGCGCACACACCAAGGGTGTCGGCGTTGATCGTGACGGTGCTTTTGCAGAATATCTCTGCATTCCCGCAACCAACGTTATTCCCATGGATAAAAACGATATTCCCGATGATCTTATCTCATTCTTTGACGCATACGGCAACGCAACGCACACCGCACTGATGTTCGACGTCGTCGGTGAAGATGTTCTGATTACGGGTGCAGGTCCCATCGGCATGATGGCCGCCGGCATCTGCAAACACAACGGCGCCCGCAACGTTGTTATCACCGATGTAAACGAATACCGCCTTGAGCTTGCACGCAAAATGGGCGCAAATCGTCCCGTTAATGTTGCAAAGGAAAAGCTCGAGGATGTCATGAAGGAGCTCGGCATCGTCGAAGGTTTCGATGTTGCACTTGAAATGAGCGGCAACGGCGGAGCACTCAACCAGCTCATCCACTCCATGCGCAACGGCGGCAAGGTTGCTCTTCTCGGCATCGCCGGCCCCGGCACTGTTGTTGACTGGAACGAGATAATCTTCAAGGGTCTCAATATTCAGGGCATTTACGGCAGGAAAATGTTCGAAACTTGGTACAAGATGGGCGCAATGGTTCAGGCAGGTCTTGACCTCACCCCGATGGTAACTCACAGGTTCAACTATCGTGACTTTGAAAAGGGTTTTGAAGCAATGAACAGCGGCAGCAGCGGCAAGGTTGTTCTCGATTGGACAAAGTAACCGCCGCATTGCCGATTCGGACAATATTTACGTTTAAACTGATTTTTCGGAGGTAAAAAAAATGAAAAAAGCATACGAAATCTTTCGCAGCGAACTTGATTCCATCAAAGAAGCGGGCACCTATAAGGATGAACGCATAATCACAACCCCTCAGAAGGCTCGCATCGACACTACCGTTGCAAAGGGCGTTCTCAACATGTGCGCAAACAACTACCTCGGCCTTTCCAACAATCCCGAGGTTATCGCAGCAGCAAAGGCAAGCTATGATGAGTGGGGCTTCGGTCTCTCCTCCGTACGTTTCATTTGCGGCACTCAGCAGATCCACAAGCAGCTCGAACGCAAAATCGCAGATTTTCTCGGCATGGATGACTGCATTCTGTACACTTCCTGCTTCGATGCAAACGGCGGTCTGTTTGAGACTCTTCTCGGTGCGGAAGACGCGATCATTTCCGATGAGCTGAACCATGCAAGCATCATCGACGGCGTTCGCCTTTGCAAAGCAAAGAGATTCCGCTATAAGAACAACAACATGGAAGACCTTAAGGCTCAGCTTGAAGCAGCAAAGGATTGCAGAATCAAAGTTATTGCAACCGACGGCGTTTTCTCCATGGACGGTTTCATTGCCAACCTGCCCGCAATCTGCGATCTCGCGGATGAATACGGCGCACTTGTAATGGTTGATGACAGCCATGCTGTCGGCTTCATGGGCGAACACGGCAAGGGCACTCACGAACATTGCGGTGTTATGGGCCGTGTTGACATCATCACCGGCACTCTGGGCAAAGCACTGGGCGGCGCATCCGGCGGCTACACCACCGGACGCAAAGAGATCATCGACCTGCTCAGACAGAGAAGCCGTCCATACCTGTTCTCCAACTCCCTGGCTCCAGCCATTGCAGGCGCCAGCATCGAGATGTTCAACATGCTTGAGGAGAGCACCGCTCTGCGCGACCATCTGGAGGAGGTCACCGCTTACTACCGCGACCTGCTGGTCAAAGAGGGCTTCGACATCATCCCAGGCACCCATCCATGCGTACCGGTCATGATCTATGACGAGGTTACCGCTGCTGAATTTGCAGAGCGCATGAGAGCGAAGGGCGTTTACGTTGTTGCCTTCTCCTATCCGGTTGTTCCAAAGGGCAAAGCGAGAATCCGTACCCAGGTTTGCGCAAGCCACACCAAAGAGGACATCGACTTCATCGTAAAATGCTTCAAAGAAGTCAGAGCCGAGATGGGACTTTAATCCGACAATTTGCCAATACATAAACACCAGAGAGACGGCGCAGTTTTTGACTGCGCCGTCTCTTTTTC
>OLVS01000989.1_pt1 | contig 10415 bp, 9 predicted proteins | sample 1644121 | NCBI WGS metagenome assembly OLVS01 (sample SAMEA103958121, study PRJEB25191) | human gut metagenome
ATTTAGAAACTTTGAAGAAATTTTAGATTTTCTTTTTAAAAGTAATAAAAAAGTCGTACTAGTCCTCGATGAATATCCATATTTATTAAAAAAAATTGATGGAGTTAATAGTATCATTCAAAATAAAATAGATACTTATAAATTTGATAGTAAACTAAAATTAATACTATCTGGTTCACAAATTGATATAATGTTGAATATTATTAAGCACGATAGTCCGTTATATGGAAGATTTTCAGAATCAATTCATTTAAAGGAACATGACTACTATGAATCCTCTTTGTATTATCCTAACTATAATAATGAAGAAAAATTATTACTTTATTCAGTATTTGGTGGTGAACCAATCTATAATTCTAAAATTGATCAAACAAAAACACCAGATGAAAATATTATAGAGTTAATGGTGAAAGAAAATTCATATTGTGAGTTAATGATTAATAATGTTTTAAAAACAGAATTAGGAAAAATAGAATACGCAAACGATGTTATCTTGGCTATTGCTAGTGGCCTCAAAAAAAATGATGATATAGTGAGAAAAAGCCATGTAGAGTCTACATCTAAAATAGCCTATATCTTGGATGCACTGCAATCACTTGACTTAATAGAAAAAAAATTTCCAATAAATGCTGAAAAAAATAAAAAGAAAACAATGTATTATATAAAAAGCAATGCCTTAAAGTTTTATTATTGCTATATATTTAAAAATTATAATATAAGAAGCGTTGTAGAAATAAATGAGTTTTACGATACAATAATAAAACCAAAATTAAATGAAATATATATTCCAAAAATATTTGAAGATGTAACCAAGCAATATCTAATAAAACTTAATAAAGCCAAGAAACTAACACCTTCTTTTATGGAAATTGGTACCTACTGGTATGATGACAAACAAAATAAAGTAAATGGCCAATTTGATGTTGTAACTAACGATAGCAATGGTTATATATATTATGAAGTAAAATATACTAATGCTAAAATAGATGATAGGGTTGTTAGAGAAGAAAAAGAGCAACTACAAGCATTAAAATTGGAATATTATAAATTAGGATTTGTATCAAAAACAGGATTTAATATAAGTAATCCTAATGATTATATTTTGATTAGTTTAAATGATATATATGGTGAGACGAGGTAAATATAATGAAAACTACATATGATAAGATTAGATGGGGCCTTCTAGCAGTAATATATATTCTATTTATAACATGGGGAAAATCAAATGTTCCTATAATAATAAACAGTTTATTACTTCTATTGTTGTTAGTAATAAAATTTAATTGGTGTAAAAAACATAAAGCTCAAATAAAAAAGTATCAATGGTTATATATACTAGAAGATATATGTTTAATTGGTACATTCATTCTTTTATTTTTTACCATCAAAAAGCATGTTTATCCAGGGTTTACCAATGTGATATATTCAATTGCATTAGTATTGCCAATGCTTCCAGTAATAATAACAACATATTTAAATAGTAAAATAGAAGATGAAGAGAAAAATACAAAAAAAGAAGATGATTAGTAATTACTAGTTATCTTCTTTTTTCTTAACTATGAGTTTAGTAGTATTGAAATATTTAATATAGCTATTTAGATAGTTTTGTGCCTTTTTTACTTAAAACGCTAGATGAAAAAACTTTAAGATATTGTGCATTTGCTTGTTTAGATAAAATTGCTTGTTTTATGGCAATATCAATTAGTTTAGGGAAACTAATGCCTGCTTTATCAAATAGATAAAAGGCAAAAGAACCAGGTATTGTGTTAATCTCGTTAATATATATATTATTAGTAGTAACATCTAATATACAATCAATTCGAACTACACCTTTCATATCTAAAACATAATATGCCTTAGTACATATATCTTTAATGTACTGTTCCATTTTATCACTAATGATTGCAGGAATAATACGATTGGATGAATCATCTAATTTATCAATTCGCTCATACTTATCAGTAAATGAAAGAATTTCATCAAATTTTTTAACTTCCTCAATACAAGAATATTTGATATTGTTTCCTTCTTTATATAAAGCAAGGTTATATTCTTTAAAATCAGTTAATTTAGGCTCTATTAAAAGCCTAGGTCCAAACTTTAATCCTTCTTCAATTCCTTTTCTTAAAGTATCTTCACTATTAGCGGTAGTAATTCCAATACTTGAACCAAGTCTAGCTGGTTTGATAATAACAGGATAATTGATTTTTTCACTAATTTCTTTTAAAATTTCGGGATAATATGTATCGCAAGTCATTTTAACAAATGGAAGAGTAGGAATATTTTCCGCTTGTAAGATTTGCTTAGTATAGATCTTGTCTTGGGCGATACTAGAAGAGGTTAGACAAGAAGAAGTATATGGGACATTTAGTAAATCTAAGAAGGCACTAATTGTTCCATCTTCAGTTCCATCACCGTGTAAAACGGGAATAAATACATCAATTTCTTTAGATTTACCCTTTTTGTTAACTGTTTGATAATGTACTTTTCCCTTTTTTTGATAGAAGTATATTTGGCTACATTTGTTGAAGTTACTATTTTTATAAGTAATAAGATCTTCAAGTATTTTACCAGTTAACCAAATGTTTTCTTTGGTGAGATAAAAAATGGTAGGTTCATATTTATCCTTATTTAAAGCATGATATACTTGTAATCCAGACAAAATAGATATATCGTGTTCTACTGATTTTCCACCAATAATAATTCCAATTTTTAATTTATTATTCATATTTACCTTTCTAAGAAGTTATCTGGTAAGTCGTTTTCAATTAAAAGATTAACTTCTTTATTTTTATATTTATTTTTAAAATGATTAAATGCTTCATTAAAACTATCAAACGTATAATAAGGTTGATTGTTTTTATCTAGAACTTGTTGATAATATACTGACATTTTATTTTTAACTAAATAAATATCATCAAAATTATTCAACAACTTTTCAGCAATATTTGTGTTAATTTCTCCACTTAATTTGCCTGCATCGACAATGCCTGGTGTAATGATTACTCTAGGATGGGTTGTTAACTTCATGATGTCTATTGCGTTTTTGAAACCCCTAAAGTTTGAATTATAACTATCGTCATAAATGTGAATGTTTTCGATTTCTTTATATTCTAAACGATGAGGTATAGGATTTAACAACTTAATCTTTTTACAAAAGTCATCATTACTAATAAATATGTTATATTTTCGTAAAGCTTTAACTACACCATAGGCAATAAGAATATTATAAACATTATGGATGCCTAAAAGTTTTGTTTCAATCTTTAGATTTTCCTCACCACAAACAATAATAAAAGTAATGTTATCTTTACATAGGTTAATATCTTTTGCATATATATTGTTATCTTCATTTATACCAACATAACAGGTATCTCTAATAGTAATAATTTGTTTATTTTTAATCAGAGAATTATCACCATTTAAGATTAAAGATTTATTAAATCCCATTGTTTCAATAATTTCAAATTTAGCTTTTAACACATTGTCAATAGTATTAAAAGTCTCTAAATGTTGAGGCCCAACCTCGGTAATACAAGCAATATGGGGCCTTAAAAAATGAGACATTTCTCTAATTTCACCTAAATGATTTGTTCCAAGTTCACAAACGAAAATTTCACTATTTGGTTTAATGTTGTCATTTATAGTTCTGGTAATTCCTAAAAGAGTGTTATATGATTTTGGTGTCGCAACAGTTAAATAATCATCTTTAAGTATATGAGTTATTATGTTTTTAGTGGTGGTTTTACCATAACTTCCAGTTATTGCGATTTTAATTAAACTTTTATTTTGAAGTAATTTTGCTTTAGCTTGTTTAATGTAATAATTATTAATTAGTTTTTCAATAGGATGATTAATATAGTTACATCCAATAATGAGTAATGGTATAAATAAATTTACCAGTATAAAAGCATAATAGTAATTTAGCGGAATAAAAAGTAAAAGAATTAAACAAATAATATAAGTTAAAATAAGTCGTAAAATCCTTTTTGTTATTTTAAGCTTTATAATGTATTTTGGTGGTTTAATTACCATAATTAAACACAAAATAAGATTAATAATAGTTAGATATGGATTTGTTATTAAACTAAATATAGTAACAAAATAGATAAACCACATTAACTTATTACAAGAATATAATTTAGGAATAGTTTTAATATACTTTTTAGTGTCATAATGATATTGTTGGTACATGTTTAAAGAATGGTTTAATAATAGTATGTATAAAATAATTAAAACCATTAAATTAAATAGTTCAAAAAACCACATTAATTATCAACCTCTAAGAATTTTTTCAATACCAACTTAAAATAGTTTTTACGTTCCAAATAAGGGAAATGACCTACATCATCAAAGGTTACAAGACCACTATTTGGTATTTTTTTATGCATATATAAAGCATCCGTATAAGGTGTTTCCTCATCATCTCTACCCCAAATGATTAATGTTTCAACACTAATATGAGATAAATACTTTTTAAGATCTTCTTTAATAACTTTTGAAAGAGTTCCCTTCATAACAGCACTAGAGGCAATATAATCACTACTGCCACTAGAAGTAGTTAGCTGATTGTATTTAGCAATATTCTTTGTTTTTCGATAATAGTATTTCAAATATTTGTATTTTAAAATACTAAAAGATTGTTTTATAGTTCGGCGCTTCCTAATTCCAGCACTATCAACGAGAATTAGTTTATTAATATTTTTACTAATACTTGCATATTTAATCGCAATTCTTCCACCAAATGAATGACCTAAAATAATAGGGTTTTCGATTTGTAGTTCTTCAATAAAAGTACATAAAAAATGAACGTAATTACTTAGGTTGTAGGCATATCTCGGTTCATCGCTATTGCCAAATCCAGGTAAATCAATCATATAAATTGTATAACTACTTTCAAGATATTTACTAACATAATCAAAAGTATGAAGATTAGTTCCCCAACCATGTAGTAAAATAAGTGGTGGGCCCATCCCTTTAATATCATAGTTAATTTTTAATTTATCATATATGTATTCCATAATAACCTCGCTTCACATTATCATATTCAGAAAATGTCAAAAAGATAACAAATTTCAGTTATCTTTCAGTTTAAATTATTTACTTTTAACATTACTTATAGTATAATAAATATTGGAGTGCTAAATTATGGAAAAAATAATTAATGATTTAAAGAGAAAACTAAATAGAGAAAAAGCTTTAGTAGCTTGTTCAACTGGCGTTGATTCAATGGTTTTACTTCATTTAGCAATTAAAGCTTTACCGATTACACAAATAGTGGTGGCTCACGTTAATCATCAAAAAAGATTACAATCAGAAATTGAAGAAGCGTATATTAAAAAATTTTGTGATGAACGCGGTATAAAATGTTACGTTATGAGACTAGATCATATCGATGATGGTAATTTTCAGTCTATTGCGAGAAATAAGAGATATAAATTTTTTGAAGATATCGCAAAAAAAGAAAACATCAAGTATATTTTATTGGCTCACCATGCAAATGATAACCTAGAAACTATTATTATGAGATTACTAAAATCATCATCATTAAAAGGGTATGGTGGTATTGAAAAAGAAACTATATATCATAATAATATTTTGTATCGTCCACTACTTGAACTTCCAAAAACAAAAATAAAAGAATATGCGTCATTAAATAATATTGAATATTATGAAGACAGTAGTAATAGTGAACTCGATTATACAAGAAATAGAATAAGACATTTAATAACACCAATTCTTTTAGAGGAAAACCCCAATTTATATAGTGCAATCAATTATTATAGTCAAACAATTTTAAGTGCAAATGAAATAATTGAAAAGGAAGAGATTGCCTTTATAAAAGATAAAATAATGGTAAATAATAAAAATGATATTATAACTTACCAGTTGTCACGTCAAGATTATTTAAGTTTATCACTATTTATGAGGCGTCAAGTTATTTTTAGATTATTAAAAAAATATAATTTATCACATCAATGTATTACAGAAATCGAAAAAAAGATTTTGTCACAAAAAACAAATTTGGTAAGTGCAATTACCCCACAACTAGCGTTAATTAAAGAATATGATACAATCAAATTTACTGAAGAAAGTATTATACCACTTGAATATAAACGAATAATTGATAAAGAAGGTATATATGATTTACCAGATAATAGAAAAGTTATAGTTAGTAAAAATAATTGTAATTTTATCACACCTCACAAAGAATTATGTTATAATATAGAAAGATTGCCGGTAATCATAAGAAATAGAGAACCTGGTGATAAAATAGCTAATAAATTAGTGAGTGATTTTCTAACAAAGTACAAAATACCTTATTTAACCAAAAAGAATATTTTATTACTTTGTGATGAAGACAATAAAGTTTTAGCTGTACTTGGCTATAAAGGAGGAAAATAATGGCGGAAGTAAATAATAATAGTCCAAAACGTAAATTTGGATGGGGAAGTTTATTTATGCTTCTCATTATCGCTTTAGTAATTTTTGGAATTATTAGAGCAGTACTAGGTACTGGTAGTAAGACTGAAGAAGTTGATCCTGCAACATTCTTAAATAGAATTAGTGCAGATGGTACAACATTAAATGCGGATATACCTTACTTAAGTATAAATAGTAAAAGCGCAACTGGTGATAACAATGGTTATTATGTAATCACTGGTAAATACAAAAAAGATCAAGGTGGAGAGTATACTAATTTTACAACTATACTTTATGCTTCTGATTATAAAGAATTATTAGAATATGCAAAAGAAGTAAAAAGATTGAACTTAGATAAAGATGCGGCAAACTATTTTGATTTTAATACACCTGAGCTAAATTCTTCATTCAGCATTTTAAGTTTAATCAGTATTATTTTACCAATTTTCTTATGTGTTGGTCTTGTTATTTTTATCATTAGAAGTGGTAACAAATCAAATAATCAAGCATTTGATTTTGGTAAGAGTCGTGCAAGACTTAGCCGTAAATCAGGTACAACATTTAAAGATGTAGCAGGTCTTCAAGAAGAAAAAGAAGAAATGATTGAAATTGTTGACTTCTTGAAAAATCCTAAGAAGTATTTCGAAATGGGTGCAAGAATTCCTAAAGGTATCCTATTAGTAGGTCCTCCAGGAACAGGTAAAACCCTACTTGCTAGAGCTGTAGCAGGTGAGGCAAATGTTCCATTCTTCACAATTTCAGGTTCAGATTTCGTTGAAATGTTTGTAGGTGTCGGTGCAAGCCGTGTTCGTGATATGTTTAAGACCGCAAAACAAAACGCTCCATGCATTATCTTTATTGATGAAATTGATGCAGTTGGACGTCAACGTGGTACAGGTCTTGGTGGTGGACATGATGAAAGAGAACAAACACTTAACCAACTACTTGTTGAAATGGATGGTTTTGGTACTAATACTGGTATTATCGTTATGGCCGCAACAAACCGTGCGGATATCTTAGACCCAGCCCTACTTAGACCAGGAAGATTTGATAGACAAATTCATATTTCACTTCCTGATGTAAATGCAAGAGAAGAAATCTTAAAAGTTCATGCTCGAAACAAACACTTATCTCCAAGAGTAAATCTAATGGATATCGCTAGACGTACTCCAGGATTTAGTGGAGCTGATCTAGAAAACTTACTTAATGAAGCAGCCCTTCTTGCGGCTAGAGAAAATTGTCGTGAAATTAAAATCTACCATATTGATGAAGCTGTCGATAGAGTAATGATGGGTCCTGCTAAGAAATCTAAGAAATATACGGATACTGAAAAAGCTTTAGTTGCTTATCATGAATCAGGTCATGCGGTTATTGGTATTAGATTAAAATATGCTGCTGTTGTTCAAAAAATAACAATTGTTCCTCGTGGTGATGCTGGTGGATATAACTTAATGACTCCTGCTGAAGAAACATTCTTACAAACAAAACAAACTTTAACAGCTCAAATCACAAGTTTACTTGCTGGTCGTATTGCTGAACAAATGGTGTTTAACCAAATGACAACAGGTGCACATGACGACTTTAGAAAAGCAACAGCTATCGCACGTGCAATGGTAACTGAATATGGTATGAGTAGTTTAGGCCCAGTTCAATACGAACGCAATAGTTCACAAGTATTCTTAGGACGTGACTATATGTCGGATAAAAACTTCTCAGATCAAGTTGCTCTTGAAATCGATAATGAAGTACGTAAGATTATTAATGAATGTTACGAACAAGGTGAACAAATTCTAAAAGACAATAGACAACTTCTAGATTTACTTGCTAAACACTTAGTTGAAATCGAAACATTAACAAAAGAAGATATTGATGAACTTGTTAATACTGGTCGCCTAAATTGGTGGGAAAAGAAAAAAGCAAAAATGGCAGAAGCTGAAGCTAGTCGCCTTGAAGCCATTGATCAAGCTGAACAAAAAGCTGTAAATGAACTTGAAGGAAACAACCAATCAAACGAAAGTGAACCTAAATAATGAGATTAGATAAATATCTAAAAGTGTCAAGATTAATTAAACGAAGAACCTTAGCTAAAGAAGCCAGCGAAGCTGAAAGAGTTTATGTAAATAACTTGCCAGCCAAACCAGCTAAAGAACTTAAGGTTGGAGATTTAATTAAAATTCAATACGGAAGAAAAATAATTGAAGTTAAAGTTACTTCATTAGTTGATTCAACCAAAAAGGCTGATGCAAGTTTAATGTATGAACTAGTGTCAGAACAATTAATAAATTAAATATTAAAAAGGGTAATAACAATAATATAGTCGTTATTATCCTTTTTCTTAGAAAGGAATATTATGAGAATAATACTTGCGTCAAACTCACCAAGAAGAACCGAAATACTAAATCTTGCGGGAATTAAACATTTAGTTATACCCTCAAAAATAGAAGAACAAATTGATAACAATTTAACACCAGAAGAAGTAGTAATGGAGTTATCATACCAAAAGGCAACTGATGTATTTAAAAATTATCCTAATGATATTGTCATAGGAGCAGATACAATAGTAGTAATAGATAATGAAATTCTTGGTAAACCCAAAGAATACATAGATGCATTTAATATGCTTAAAAAATTATCAAACAAAACTCATAAAGTGATAACTGGTGTAAGCATCATAAGTAAAGAAAAAAAGGAGAAGTTCTACGAAACTTCCTGTGTTACATTTAATGAAATGACAGATCAAGAAATAGATAATTATATTCATAGTGAATATATATATGATAAGGCTGGTAGCTATGCTATACAAGGCAGCTGTTGTAAATATATTAGAGGAATAACTGGTGATTACTATAATATTATGGGGCTTCCTATTTCAGCAGTCTATCAAAAAATAAAAGATAAGATTGAGTAGTACATTCATTTCGACTAAATAATCCCTTAAAGTCTTAGTGAATAACCATTAATTAAAAAACAAAAGTTGTTACTGATGTTATGCAAAATATTTGCATTATTATTAATACTATGATATAGTTAGGGTGTATTAAGTAACATTTCCTAAGTTTGCTTTATAACACTCTTAAGAAAACACATAATGACTAGAAATAAGCACTCCTAGGAAAAGGGGGCTTTTTTTGCCTAAAAATAGATTATTATATATAACTATATATTATAATGGTGAGAAAGCATACTATGGGAGGTACTATATGAAGATTTATTTAGTATTAATGCGAATTATCAAAGAGTTGTCAGAATAAAAGTATATTAACTTAATCTAAGAATAAAAGAAAGGATTAAATAAAAATGAAAAAAATAATAGTATTATTTATGATGCTTATATTAAGTATAGCAATAGTGGGATGTAATAATAAAGAAAAAGTAAATGTAAATTTTATTATTGATGGTAATACTATTTTGGTACAATTAGATAAAAGAAGCGTAATTACTAAAGATATAGTTCCATTAACTAAAGAAAATAAACAAACAGAAATAAAGTTATATTATGATGAAACATATGAGAAAGAATATAACAATGAAAAAATCGAAAGTGATATTACTATTTATGTAAAATTAAATGCTGAGGATGATATAAATATGGTTAATGAAGTTTGTAAAGCATATTTTAATAAATTTATAAAACCTAAACGTGAAAACGCAGTTATAGGAGATGTTATATTATTCGAATATTTAGGAACATATAACGGAGTATTTGTAGGAGTTCTATTGGATAAAAAAGACTGTATATTTGTAGAAAAAGAATGCGAAATCGTGGTTGCTGATATTGTTTTTAAATATTCTTATGGATATTTCATATATGCTTATGATGGTACTGATTTTATGGATCTATTAACAGCTTATGATAACTCAAAATTAACATATGAAAATTTATTAAGTATATATAAATTATATATTAAAAATATTCTGCACTATCTGTTTCCTAATATGGTGAAAAAATATCGACAAAGAAAATATATAAATAAATTACCTGAATAATATGC
>OLVS01000990.1_pt1 | contig 10406 bp, 10 predicted proteins | sample 1644121 | NCBI WGS metagenome assembly OLVS01 (sample SAMEA103958121, study PRJEB25191) | human gut metagenome
CCATCAAATATTTATAACCTAACAAAAAAAATGACAAAGCTAAAGCTTGTCTAAGCGTCTCAAAATTCAAATCATAATATAAAGAACAAAAATATAATAATATTGCCACAAATGGATAAATTGTATTTTTATACAAGAATCTAAAAACGACAACATTTACAAATAAAGCAATCAAGAACTGAGCGACCTCCCAAGAACCAAACAAGCTCTTCATAAGAGACGTATACATTAAATAACCAGAATCTGTATCAGCTTCTAAAAAGATATTAGACAAATTCCATTCTGAGAAATATAAAGTTTCTCTATAAAACTCATCTTCATAATTTACCGTATCAATTCCTAGTCTATATCTAAAGCCAGCTATAACAACAAAGATTATCATAATGTTATACCACAATAATTTATCTTTACGACAACCTTTATAGTCATATATATATATAAACCAAAACAAACCTAATACTACAAATACATATATCATAAAATTAGCAATTTAAAGCTTTTATCAAAAAAGATATAGATTTATTTTGCCATTTTTTCATAATTTCATCTATTTTATTCCAATCAAAATCTCCATCTTCAATATTTACTAAGTTAGAAACATTACATACGATTCGATTTTCCAGTTTAAACAATCGTAACAAAGATTCAATCCGAGCTATTCCTCTACGTTTATTTATTAACACAATAAAAGGTTTATGAAAAATGATAGAAAAGACACAAGCATGAAATGAATCCGTAATAACTAACTTAGCATCATCAAAAGCCTTAAACCAAGCCTCCACAGGTAAAGCAACTCGCCTTGAAGGATTTATCTTATAATTTTCAGATTGCTGGTTAAAACTATACACCTCTTTTCCTGTCAATTTCATTACTTTTTCCATAATACTATCTAACTCATTAACAGGATCTAGCACATAAGATAATATACAATCTTTATGTGATTCTAACCCTCTAGCATTCATACATAATTTAACATAATCTTCCCTGCTTAATAACATTGTTGGATCTAAAACATGCTCAACCGTACGATCCATATACCTTTCGAATAAATCTACTGCAGAATCTTCTCTAACAGATACTGCATCAAACTTACATAAAAGAGATTTACACTTTGCCGTTAAACATTCTGAATATTCCCAATAATCTACTCCCAATGAAGGGGCATAAGCAATTCTTTTCACATCAAAGTTACCTGTAAAATTCAAATACGCATCTTTTGTATACTGAAAATAAGAAGGTCTCCAGACTTGATCACTACCTACAACAAATCCATAAAAATCATCAATATCAACAAAGGAAAAGTCATTTATCTTTACCCTATGTATATATTTTTGTATAAACATTTCTGTATTTCTTGCTACAATTGGATAAGATTCATAATACTCTTTCTCTTTATATATTGCACCATGATAGCATCCCAAGATTTTTTTTATCATTCTCTTCAAATATAGCATATGATTATCTAAACGCAATACGTATCTTGGAGTATCTAATACACAAGCACTAAAACCTAATCTCTCTATTACTGTTTGTAAAGCATATGCTTGTATAAGACCTCCATAATTTGTATTCAATGGCAATGTTATTATTCCTATTTTCTTTTTCATATAAATATCGTTTTAATCACTAACTATTTAATAATCAATATACTTTATGGTGCTTCGAAAGCAATCACCTTTCCAATTTCAGCTAATATCCAATTATAAATCAGCACACTTAAATCAGTACCCCTCCATCCACGGGAACTATATAACCAACTATTTGTCTTGCTTCGCCACTGGTAAGAAATAGAGCAGTCTTCGCTATTTCCTCGGGCATTGTAAAACGTTGACTTGGCTGTCCTTGGAAATAAGCGTTGTCTTCAAAGTTCCTATTATGAGGCAACGCAGGATTGGAGGTCAGGCATGTGCCAGGCGCAATACCATTCACCACGATATCATAAGCAATAAGTTTTCTTGCGATTCCACCTGTCAAGCTATGAGCGCCCCACTTGGCCACGGCATAAGGGTCGAAAAGTCTTTGGTAGCCAGCGATAGAGGTAATGTTGAGTATATTCCCCTTGATTTTATTGTCAATCATATACAGCCCTTCCATTTGGCACATCAAAAACATACTTTTCGTATTGATATCATATGTCCTGTCCAGTACTTCCGCGGTATATGCATTCCACGGTTCATACTTAGACATACCACCTCCTACATTGTTCACGAATATGTCGATTCTACCCATCATGGAAACGGCTTCATCGAACTTCTGCTTATAAGAGTCAAAATCCAAGGCGTCCCATACCAACGTATGAAGCTTGGCATTACTTTCGGAAAGCTGGAAGTTTGACAGTTTTTCTTTACTTCTTCCAGTCACTATAACCTCAGCACCCTCTGCCAAGTACGCCTTAGCCATAGCTCTGCCCAATCCCTCGCTACCGCCAGAAATAAATACCTTCTTATTGGTATATCTCGCATCAGGATTGGTAAATGTAACAGAGACATATTTTACTCCCCCATGTTTAAGGAATTTCAAGAAATTCACGATGTAAGACTTTATTCCCATAATTACTTATTATCTATTTTTTCCATTATGTACTTAGTGAATAGTAGGGCTCCTCTCTTGTTAAGATAATAGCAGTTGCGAAACAAGGATTTGTCATCCGAAAATCCAGGCTCTTCCATACAGTCGAAGTACCATGTCTCTCCCCCGTTGGCTTCTGTAATGAAAGAGTCTATCAGTTGCTCTTTGGCAACAGAGGGAAATTTACGGCACAAAGATCTATGCATAGGTGGTATGACCAGGACCAACCTTAACTTCTCCTCTTTGCAATACTCAATCATATCTTTTAACATTGATATAGTCCTATCATATACCGTTCTATGACTCTCTACGAATTTATCATTCAAGTTATTGATATTAAACTGAATAGTCCATCCCTTTATCCAATTCTCAGCATCACGCTCCAGTTGCCTATCTCCCATTATCACTTCTTTGGGCGGAAGGATACGTGTCTTAATGTCACGGATAAATTCCACCAATGGGTATATGGATATAGGGCTATTTTTATAGCTCTTTATTTTACTATTCCGTATATAGTGTCCACCGGGAATCGTTCTATAGTCCAAAAAACTATAGCAACGGTCTTCTATGTAATCCACCGCTCCACTGATCGACGTAAACGGACAAAGCGGATAAAACACAATAGCATTATCCTTTAGAAACTTGCGGTATCGCTTGAGTATCAAAAAGTCGCCTACCATCGTCTGCGGCGCCACAGCCCAGTTCATTCCCTTACATCTCATATCGCTGTAATCGAAATCATATACGCCGGAACTGCTGCCTAGATTCACAACGTCCAATGGCTCCTCTTTCATTTCCCAAAATTTCACGCAGTCTTTGAAAAGGACCTCGTTGTACCAATGAGAAGACTTAATGAATGTATTGATTTTGTTCTTTATATAATGTTTCATGAGATCTTCTGTATTAACAAATTCTCTGATCATTGTTTAGTCTTGCTCATCTTAGTCTGAATCCAACTGACTATTTTTTTTCTTTCGGCACGTGTTATTCCTACGTATAAGATAAGAATCATCAATACGACCTCTGTAAGCAAGGATAGAATAATGAACCTTTGCCATCCATCCTCCATCAAATATACGATGGCCGTAGGCACAATTACAGAACAGGCACCAACTAAGACACATGGGAGAACAGCGCCAACTAAAAGTTCACGTATGTTGAAATGTACATAAGAATAGACAATGAAATAAGCATCAATCATAACAGTTATATTAATGATGACGAGAACTATGAACACCGCATAGGCAGGAGCACCCATTTTCAATATGGCATAACTAATAGGCAAGGACAATATCATTATGGTTCCATTGAGCGAATTCCCCAGCTTCATCTTGCCGATAGCGTGAAAGGCCATAATCATGGACACACGGAAAACCTCGGCAAGACTGAGTAAAAGTATGATCAAAGTGAATACATACGTATCAGGAGGAGTGGCTTTGCCCAGCCATAAGTTTAATATGAACCTCAACTCAAAACAGATGGGCAAGATTAATGCCAACATCAAGAAGAACGAATAACGTGCGGACTTAAACGTAAGTGAGTACATCCTCTCATAATTGTGTTCGGCAAAACTTTTAATTACCTGCGGCCTCGTGGCCATAAGAAAATTAATCACAAAATGGTTGACAGCCGTTTGGATTTGATAAGCCACCGCACGTGCCGCATTGACCATGGGACCGAAAAATAAGTTGAGAAGGATATTAATACCTTGCCCTTGGCTTATTGATGCCAATCCGCCAAACATCTCCCACCCTGAATAAGCCAGCTGCCTTTTATATAAAGTCTTATCCGTAATCCATCTGAAACGGCACTCCTGATAACGCCGATACGTATAAAACCTATAAAAAAACTGAATCAAAAAAGTATTCAGCATTAACAACAAAGCATAAAACACCAAGTCATCCATGGGAGATAAGGAAAGGAGGTAAGCAATAGCTAATCGCGAAAACGCATCATATAAGCCTACATAGGCATAAATAGACATATTTTCATGGGCTATCAGTGAAGCATTGTAAGGTACTTGGGTGAAGTTAACCATCACCGTAACAATAGAAAACTGATAGACCCACCACGCAGCCGATAGTCGTTCCACCGGTATAACCATTTTCTCGTAAAAGAACCAGAGGCCTATAGTCTCAGCCAACAGCAAGACAATAAAAGCCACAGCCATATGCAAATTCAATGAAACCGAGAAAGTTCTCTTCAGCATCTCTGCGTCCTTCATTCCCAATTCGTAAGCCAGAAAACGACTGGTTGATGAAGACAGGGCACCGTTAAGCACTCCTATTACGGCCACAATTCCACCTACCGCATTATAAATACCGTAATCCTCTACACCAAGCGTTTGAAGTATAACACGGGAAGTAAATATGCTTACCCCCATGACAAGTAACATACGCACATATAGAAAAAGTGTATTTTTTGCTATACGCTTATTTGTTGAAGATACTTCCTGACTCATTTCAGACTGCCCCTTTTATTTAAATAGCATTCACACGATTATCATTCGTTCACCCCGTTCTTCTGCAGTAGCCTCACAATACTATCCAGGCTGTCAAAATTTTCGGGAATGATGTCAATACCATCAATGACGATATCATATTCGGTGTCGAGAGTATCGACCAGCGTCACTATATCGAAGGAATCAAGCATACCTTCCTCTATAAAGTTTACAGGCTCGCTGAAATCGAATTCGGGACGTAACTCACTCAAAATCGAAATAATTTTCTCTCTCATAATCTTTTTCTCCTTTAATCTTGGCAATTATATACCCTTATTTATTTCTAATTAATACATAATCATAAAGTCTCTCTACTTCAAAGCCGTAATGACGGTAACGTTTAATGGCATTTTCGTTACTAGCTATCACCCAAAAGAGTTGACGCTTGGTGGCGTGGCCAGCTCGCATAAATTCATTGAACAATCGGGAACCAATCTTTAAATCCCGGTATTCGGGCAAGACAAACCAATAACGCAGATATAAGGTCTGCCCGTTCAATTCAAAGATAACGAATCCATACACCTTACCTGCTTCCTTATATACAAGAACGCTCTTCCGCGATATAAAATACAGTATTTCCTCATAACTGGGCAACTGTTCGGACAAAGGATCAAAGTAAGAGTGAAGCATATCTAACACCACTTGAGCATCGACATCTTCCGCAAAGCAAACATTGGGGGTATCGATCTCTTTAAATTCCAGAGTTCCGATACGATTCATACGGTAGAGCTGCTCATACACGCTGAAGCCTTGCTCTACAAACACATCTTTCAAATCCACGATCTTTGCATCACCTACAATGTCCACGACCATTTGCTCGGCAAATATTGGCAGAAAGGCTTTCAAGTTTTCTGCCAACTGTTGTGAGGTTGTGGTAATGAAGAACAGATTGTTGACCGAGTTAGTCAGATGGAGCAAAAAATAGCAGTCAGGGAAGGATACGTAAAAGAGTTCCCCTTTCTCTATCCATAGAGAGTGCTTCTTCCTATCCAAGAAGAAATTGGTCAGATAGCCCTTACGCAAAGAACGAATATCGCTCACAAAGGCATTAATCTTATCAAGTGAATCTATCTTATCCATTGACATGGTTGTTATAGAACAAGCGGTCAATCTTACCGTTCGTATTACGTCGCAACTCATCGAGATGATGATACACAGTGGGCAGCATATATTTCGGTAACTCCTGTCCTATACGTTTACGAAACTCTGCCGGAGTGATCTCCTCTGGCGATTCATAGAACAGGGTGATCTCTTTCTTGGAGAAGTTATAAACCACACATCCGTTCTTCACCAACTTGAGCTTGTTGATGATGATGTGCTCTATCTCGCCCAACTCTGTACGATAGCCCATATGCTTAATCAGCGTATCCTTTCTGCCTTTGAAAACGATCTCACCACGCTCGTTGATAACCACAACATCGCCCGTGCGATAGATTGTTTCAGGATAAGCATGGTTCAGAGGATTCTGCACAAAGGCAAACGCAGTCTTTTCGGGATTGTTGTAATAGCCCATAGCCAACGAAGTGCCACGTACACAGAGTTCACCTTCTTTGCCGGCTTCTGTCACCAGCTTGTTGTCCGCATCCAGAATAAGGATATCCGTGTTGCGGCAAGGGAATCCGATGGGAATAGACTCCTCATCCTTAATTTCCCGGTTGACAATGAAACAGGTACAATCAAGCGTAATCTCGATAGGACCATACAGATTGGCAAACGTCGTCTGAGGCAACATCTTGCGCCAGTAGTTAAACTGCTTGGTAGGAAATACCTCGCCTGCAAACCATACAGTCTTTAATGCGGGTAACTGAATGGAGGAAAGCAAGTCCATATTGGCTATGTTCACCATAATGGTGGGTACCCAGAACAAGAAAGTAACCTTGTGTTCCTCTAATATTTTCAGAATAGAAGCAGGGAAGGCCGACAAGTGTTCGGGAATGACAACAAGGGTACTTGACTTGGCCATCAGCATGCACAACTCGAAGCTGTAGATATCAAACACCAATGGTGACAAGGAGCCCATCAGTTCGTTATCGTCAAATTTGAACGTATCCAACGCCCATTCGGTAAAATCAAAGAAACTCTTATGGTTAAGTACCACTCCCTTGGGTGTTCCCGTAGAGCCGGAAGTGTTGATGATACACAACGGGTCGGTGTCAATCAACTTCCCAAGATTGGTGAAAATAGCGAATTCGTCCACCTGTTGTGTAAAGTCCATCCCGTCTAAATTAATCACTTGAACATCGGGCGGAATGACACTGACGATACTTTTCAAGTATTGGTTATTGGTGATGATGACACCGGGGCAAACCAAATCATATAAAAATTACCAGAATAAATAATCGCCAAATCCGCATACACACTCTCGATACTCTTGTTCAAGAACACAGCCGCAGGGCGCTTGATACATCCGATGGCAGAGGCAAGCACCAAAGCCTTTCCACGAAGTTCGGAAAAGGTAATGGTACGGTCACGGTCTATCACCGCAGTCTTTTGAGGACATCGCTGTACGCTCTCCTCAAAGTACTCAATGAGATTAATCTTCATCTAATAAATATTTTTCGATTCTTACGAGTAATGGATCGGTCACTGTTTATTCAGCGGTTCATAGAAATGAGTTTTGGAAAGATCCAGAGCAACACTTCCACACGTAAGGCCAGCGCCATAGGAACAAAAAACGGCATGCCTCGGACGGTTTGCCTTGTTCAATCCATAAAGATCACATAACAAATTGGGGATAGTGGAGCTACTTGAGTTACCAAAGTCCTTCATGTTCACTGGAAATTTCTCTTGACTTGACTTCAATGCCATTCTAACATTCTTAATAATCAACTGATTGGATTGATGCAACGCATATATATCCACATCAGAATCCTCCCATTTCATCAAATCCATCACAGCACGAATGCTCTTAGGGCCGTTTACTATACTAAATGAGAAAACCCCCATTCCATCTTGGTATATATACCCACCATGGGGCATCATGATCCGATCGAATCTCGCACCATCCGAACAGAGATGAAAGGCCATGCCAGTTGTTCCTTTTGAAATCAGTGAAGCAGTACCTATATCGCTCGCATCAATACTACCAACAGCATTAGGGTCAAGACAATTCTTCAGCATATCACCTCCAAGAACTAAAACATTCTGACATAATCCACTATGTATCCACATGGCTGCTTGCATCAAACCATAGATATAACCGGTACAACCATAATTAATATCCAAGCAAACGGTCTCATTCTTCAATCCTAATTTATGCTGGAGATAGACAGAAGTATCAGGGAGCGCCCAATCACGAGTCACAGTCAATACAACCAAGCCGTCTATGCTCTCTCTGTCGATGTTATCCTTACTGATTAGATATTCGGCAGCGTTGAAGCACAAATCGGATGATTTCTGATTCACATCGGTTCTGTAAACCCATTCAACTCCTGTTGTACGGATAACATCTCTTGTCTCTTTTTCACCATATTGCTCGGCGAAAGAAGACAAGGGAATCTTATTACTCGGTAACCAGCTTGCAATACTGCGGATAGAGACATCAGGTATGATTGTTTTCATGCCTTTCTTTCTTTTACGATATTGAAAAGATCCTCAATTGTATCGGCATTACGCACGTCTTGGGTGTCCAGCTCCACCCCATATTCCTGATAGACCATCGCCACGACACTAAGACTTGTCAGCGATGACCAACTATCCAGTTCATGAAAATCCAAATCAGCTTCAAAAATAGTAGGATCTTCCTCTTCGAATTGGGAAACAAATTTGCCAATAAAATCTTTTAATTCCATATATCAAGTATTTTTAAATCTAACCCTTCCAAACAATATTTTTTTCTACTACCACGGCTGGATCACCTTTCACTATACTGAAAGCAGGTATGTGACCGGAAACCACCGAACGTGCAGAGATTATAGCACCTGGCTCGATTACCGCCCCAGGCATCACCGTGCAACTTTCCGTTAACCATACATGTTCTTTAATAGTAACGGGAGAGGAGGTTTTATATCCACGAATCGATATAAAATGTTCCCCATTATTATCGCGGATAGTGACATTTCGTCCACATCCGGTATGCTGTCCGATAGAAATATGGTCAGCGCATATGATTGTCAAGCCTATATTCGCACCCAACTCGCCACCTATTTCTAAAATAGCGTTTTGAAACACTTCAATATCGGCACCATACGCAACATTATAGGATCCATATTTAATCTCCATCCTCCCACCGCTTTCTATTAAGAGCCTACTATCCAAACGAGAGCCTTTGATGCGCTTATTTCCAAAATAGAAAGGCGCATTCAATATCAGTTGTGCTTTAGATTCTAGAACTATAGTGCAATACTTATTTATGATGAAGTATTTTCCTTCCAAAACATTTCCTTTTACTTGCTCACAAAAAAAATTATATCGAAAATTTTTCAACCATGTGCCAAGGCTCCAGCCAGAGACTCTTTTTACATTCAAAAAAAAGCGTACCAAATTTTTTAGTTTTTCCTTGACGCTAAGCTGTTCTACTCCAAAATGAGGCAAGTACTTCTTGATACAGGCATCCAGTGATTCATTGAGGATAGCATAGAACGCATCCCTGTCATGACTAGAATGGCACAAAGGCTTCATTAAATGGCAATTTCCTGCTATGGCCTTGTCTAGAGGAAAGTCCTGCTTTTTCAGCGTTTTTATATTCTGTATCAAGTCAGCACCTTTTTTGCTATGTACAAAGACTACGGACGTTCCCAAATCATTATCAAATTCTTTGGGAATATACTTTTTATCAGCCCATAAATCACCTATAGTGATGTCAGTAGTTCTAGGAAAACCCTTGAAGGGACATTCAAAGCAACTCGGTCGGCATACCTCAGGAACGACATAATTCAGAATTCGCCACGGATTGTTCTCCAACGTTTGATATTCGACATCTCTATTTTCAAAGAGGACCTTAAAAGTATGCTTACGCCATCCTAACTCCTTGTTTTTAGCTTTAAAATAGACTACCTTTGAATGATGCTTGTTTTCCAAATATTCTATGTACTTCCGAAAAAACAACGGCGAGGCTATACCCCTACAGATATAATCCACCAAAATCAAGTTATCATAAGGTTTGTGCAGGAAGCTGCGTAGGGCTGCCATCTGACATGGGCCTCCACAAACAAGCACAGGCTTGCCAGTCTTCAAGGCTTCACGAACAGTGATATAAAATCCATCGAAACGACTCTGAAGGTATTTGCTAGAGCGCAAACGAGGCAAGTCGATCTTATCAGCTGAAAGGAACTGAGACACAGACCAGTCTTCATTATAGACCGCACCACCCACGTAGCCGCCTTGCTTGTAAACGTAT
>OLVS01000995.1_pt1 | contig 10375 bp, 8 predicted proteins | sample 1644121 | NCBI WGS metagenome assembly OLVS01 (sample SAMEA103958121, study PRJEB25191) | human gut metagenome
CAGCGTCGGGCATCAGGAGCTTGCGGCGTGGGTTGAAGGACTTGGACTTTAAGGGACAGACAAATCGGGATTTATCTATGCCTATCCACGTAAATCCTTGATCTTGCTGGACTTTTCGCTTGTTCTTTGCTCAAAAACTATGATGTGTGTAATGTCAATGGAAGAATATCCTATATCAGAAGCCATAGTGGAACAGTATAACCGTGAGCTTGCCGGGTGGGAACGCAAAGCAACAGAAAGCCGCAGACCCGCCGAGAAAGAACGGTATGCACCGCCCGAAAGAAAAAGCATCCGTGACCAACTCAGACGGTTGCAGGCAGAGAGCAGACATACCAAACCCAAGCATCGATCCCACGGCAGAGAAAGATAGCTTTCACACAGGAAACAACACCGCAGGGCAGTATCCCTGCTCTGAGGGCTTACATACATTGATGTCCTTTTGTAATTCCATAAAAAATCCCTCCTGTCAGATACATTGTAGCTGACAGGAGGGGTAAATGCTAATGTGACTGATGTAACACTGTCAGGAATTTCTATGCTTACAAGTCTTGTGCATCTGCGAAAAGCACTATTTCCGATTGCTGTAACAGTCTAGCCCTCAATCTGCCCCGGTATTTCAACCGCAGTAGCACTGCCTTTATACTTGTCAATCGTTACCTCGTCACCGGAAACGCTATAGTCAAAGCTGCCGTCGCTTGTCGTCTCCGCAAATACCGTTGTCGGTACAAGCATAAGTACCATACAAATTGCAAGCAGCAGGCTAAAAATACGTTTTTTATGGGTGTGGTCTTCTCCTATTAAACTATTTTTTTAATACTTTAAACACATGGTACCACTCATTTTACCGGCGTCGTCACCTTGTTTTCCAGCTCGCAGCGTGTTACGTCATCCCAGTTGCGACGGATGGCAATCTCGGCGGTAAGGTCAGTATTGTTATACGCGATGGACCACTGGGTGTTGCTTGTGATGTCATTGGGGCTGGGGTCTTGTGCCGCAGATTTCATTGCGTTCCACACGGTATCGTTGGTGTAATTGCCTTTTTCCATCTCCAGCACCTTCAGCACGGCGTCATAACGTTCCTTGCCGTGACCGTAGATACCGTTTTTCTGATTTGGAAGCACCTCATCCTTATAACGGATTAAGAAATTAGTAACCGCCTCTGATGGCGTATCTATGAGCTCTCTTGGTTCGCCGTTAATGTCATACTCTATTACTCTACCATCGCCTGATGCATCGGTGATGTAAAAATGATAGTCTCTGCCACTGGAAGCGAACATGTCATAGCTTCGCAAAAGCTCCACCGCTTCCTCTGTGGTCGCCGCCCGGTCAAGCACAAGACGTATGGCAAGCGTGGTCGAAATGACGGGCTTGCCGGTGTTCTGGTGCACAGGCTCGCTGTCCAGCGTCAGCACTGCGATGGACACACCCTTTTCGTTCATACCGTCAAGGCATACAAAAGGCGCAGTCAGGCTCGCCAACTTAGTTTTGATATTCTTATCAGGCACATTTGCCGAAACATTGTCAAGCGCGGCAAAGGCAATAGACTTATATCCATTCTTTGGAGCACAGTAAACCAACATAGCAGATGTGTCTTTTCTAAAATCGTAATTCCGTCCCATATGAACGTCGCCGTCCGTATCGGTCAGACTAAACGCCGTACAGCCGAAATTGGGTGCTTTGATCGTCACAGGCAGCAGCGGAAGCGCCTCTTTCAGAATCGCATCGATCATCGTCTGATCGTCCTGAATGCCGTAATTGATAATATCGTCGAGGCTGTAATCGTATTTGACATCCATGCTATAGAGATTGTATCCATCCTCGTAATCAGTAAACTGCTCAATGCTGCCGATGGTCTGGATCCTGGTGAAATACAGTCCAAAAAACGCAAGCAAGGCTAATACAACGACCGCCAGAATCGCCAACAAAACTATTAAAATACGCTTCTTCACTTTATTCATGTTTTTTCCTCCTTTTCAGTTCGGTATTATTCTGTAATAGAACCCGACCTTGATTTCGGGTTGTATTTCGTAATAAAGAGTTCAAGGGTTTCTTTGAGCGTTTTTATTTGTGCCATCCTTTTATTCGTTAATCTATATGATATGCAATATTAATGGGTACTTCCTGTGTTGAATTTAAATACGAAACCTTAATTCCAATACGTTTTGATTTTCCCTCTAAATTATCGTGCCAACGCAAGATAAATTCTTCTTCTGTAAGATATGTGTAACTACCGGAAGTTGATGGATCCATAAAATAATAGATATATGTATCTTTTTTCGCATCCTTCTTATATCCGATTAACACAACATAATGACCATCGTCTTCTGTTTCAGTATTATAATCACCGTCATCTTTCCATGCTTGAATCGCACAAATAATAGGAGAATAATCATCAAGAGCTGCCCTTAATTGCAATAGCAAGCTATCTGTAAGCTTCAAACCATATTCATTTGAAGCATAATCTACACACACAACCTCTGTTGCAATCACTGGGGTATTCGGAAAACCTTCTGTACGAACGGATTCTAAATATTCTGCTATATTCATATAGTTAGTCCCATTTTCCGGAGTTGCTTCAAGCTCCCAAAGTAATCGATCTTCTCTGGTATCAAAATCGTACCCCGCATAGCGTAAAACAGATGCAACGCAAGCCACTCCACAGGTAAAACTATGGCTTTGTCTATATAACGGTAATTTTATAAGTTTACATTTTCCTTTTTCATCCGTTTCAGGCAACGACGTTGATGAAACATTATAATCATAAAATGTATTTCCTTCCGGTCCAGTATCGTTCAAGTAATATTCCTTCATCTGATTGGCAATACCTTCAGATTTCGGTTCTTTATTTGCTGTAATTATCTTCCCTTGACAAAGGTAAACAAAAACAATCGACTGTCAACCTTACGCAAAACACCGTTTCCGCTAAAATCGGAGCGGTGTTTTGTATGGCTTCTGGACACTGCGACCAGAAGCTACCCCGCCCTTTTCCCCGTTCCGTCTACAGAGGCTCTGCCGGATGTATCCCCCGTCGCCGCGCCACCCATAGCACAGCTGGGGCTGCCTGTCAAGGGCATAGCCGCCGCTACGCGGCGGTGCTTCGCACCCTTGACTGGCTGTCCCGGCTGTGCTACCTCCCAAGGCGCGACGGGGGATATATCCTCCAGAGCCGCCCCCTTTCCCTAGACAGGGAAAGGGCGGGGGGGGGGGATAGGGTCGAACGCTTTCCACTCAAACCTCTTTTTTCTCTGCTGATATGTGGATAATTAACAATTTCAAAGCCTTGCCCCGCAAGGGTTTCCAGCTCCGGTTTTGTAGGGGCTGGTATAGTGTCATTCCTCAGGCTCGATTTATCGAAATGCTGTCAACATTTCTTTTGTGATTGGAACAGTAAATAAGGCCCAGGAACGAGAGTGACGGGGCCGCTGCATTCTGCGGCACACAGCGGCCGTTGGTGCGGTGGTCCAGCGGCCGCTGTGCGGTTTAAGCAGCGGCCGAAATTAGTCAGTTATATTAGGTTTAATCACCACGGTGTAGTGCTTTGTTGCCCGCTTTAGGATGGCGTTGGCAGACACCTCGTCATTGAGGATCATGGAGCTCCAACTGGCCGGTTCCCGTTGCGAGCAGATGATGGTGCTTAGGTTAATCTCGCATCGTTTCTCCAAGATTTCAAACAGGACCTTCACCTCGCGTTCGTCTGTAATGGTGTGCAGCAGGAAGTCGTCCAGGATGAGCAGAGCAGCACCGCAAATCTTCTTCAGTCGTTTCTGGTACTTGGAATAATCCTGCGCCTTGAGCGCTACCAGAGTTTCCAGAAGAGTTTCGCAATGGTGGTATTCCACCTTGTAGTTGTTGCAGGCAACAATGCCCAGTGCCTTGGCCAGATAGGATTTGCCGCTGTCAGAGGGGCCCAGGATACACACGTTCAGGCCAGAGTCAATGAAGTCCAGCGTGGACAGCGTTTCGGTAATTCCACGGGGCAGGTACTCACGCTCGGCTGAATCAACACAGTTGGTGAGTTCCTGCGGACACCCTCGCAGATGTGCGCTGCGCAGACGGCTCTGGATGCGTTTGTTCATCTTCTTCTGGTACTCCGGCTCCACGAGGGTGGCAATCGCCATCAACGGGTCGAGTTCCAGAAAATCAGGAGACCGGTACATTTCGTCCAGCGTGGCAGACATACCGGGCAGTCCCATTTCGTTTAGTTCAGCCAGAAGGGTGTTAAAAAGAGCTTTTCCGGTGAGCATTATTTGTCACCGCCCTTCCCTTTGGACTGGGCCAGGCTCTGGCTACGGGAGAGAAGCCGGTCAATGTCCATGGACTCGGCGTCCATAACGAAAGCACCCTTGTTGCGTTCTTCATTTGCCCTGGTGTTGTAGCCGGAAACACCAAGATCTTCAGCAACAACAGGAATTGTATTTTTAATAAAAGTGTAATTCACCTTTCCCAGTTCCAAAGCCTGAGCACAAGTCTCTTCCAGCGCCTGTTTGCTGTATTTTCTGGTGAAACTCAGAACACCCTGACACATCCGGTAGGTCTGTACCTCCAGTTTGCGGCTGGCAAGAATGCGCTTAATCACCGCTTCGGTGTTGGGGCCAACGGTCATGGCCTTCCGGATGAAATAGGTCCCGTTCCACTCGGAAAGTTCCCTGTAGTTGGCCGGGAGATGATTTGGATCCGTAGACCACTGACTCTTGGCGGTGGCTCTGGGCCATTCGCAGATAAATGCCCCTTCTTTGGAGAAAATCTTCACCGTGGCAGCAGATGCCCGGATGAGGACTTCTTTGTGCAGATAGGCTCGGTCTACGCTGTAATAAGCGTTGTCGAAGCGAACATGGTAATCCGAGGAAACCTTGGCCGTCCTGCGCTCCATGTATTCATACGGTACAGGAGGTAGCGGCATTAACTCTCGGCGCTCCTCGTCCCAATAATAGCGCCGGCTGTGAGGTTTCTTGGTAAAAGGAGCGCTGTTGAGCTTGTCCAGATGCTTCCAGAGGTCTCGGTTGAACTGCTCCAAACTGAAGTAGTCCATCTCCTCCATGTCGTGAAAGAATCCCTTTTCCAAGATGCCAACGGCATTCTCCACGGAACTCTTGTACTTGGGTTTCTTAACTTTGGCAGGCAGGATAACCGTGTGGTTGTGCTCAGCCCATTCTGCGTAATCCTTGTTCAACTCCGGGGCGATCCAGTCCCGGTTGGCAATAACGGCTTGCTTGCAGTTGTCGCAGATGACCAGCGCCGGAACGCCGCCGAAGTATGCCAGGGCATTGTTGTTGACGGCAATCCACTGAGGCTCCTTGGTGGAGACCATTCCCTCGGCATAAATGTACTGGGAATACGGAAGAACTGCTACGAAGACAACGATCTCCACTACCTCACCGGTAAGCGGATCTACCATCTGAAAGGTTTTCCCGGCAAAATCCACTTCCATCTTCTGGCCAATGACGGCATTGAAATGCAGAGTCTCCTTATTTTCCTCGCACCACTTGGCGTAGTTCTCACAGAACTGCCGATACGAGTAGAACTTTAGACCGCTGTCCCGACACTTCTTCACATACCGATTCCAGAGAACCTTGAGGGTCATGTTCTTCCGGGAAGACATATCCTTTGAAACCGCCTCGTAATCCGGCAGTTCATAGGAGACATCCCGTCCAACATGAGTGGTAGGTTTCCGTGGATAGACGACCGCAGCAATGCCGTAGTTGGTGATTCCCTTGGGCAGCGGATACTTCAAATCTTTGCACGCCTTGAATGCACGCAGAAAGTCATTTACCCCCGATTTGCTGACGCCGAGGGTTTCGGCAATTGCGCTACCAGTCATCCCCAATGCGCAATGTTTTGTAATGATGTCCTTGTAGTCTAACATCCATTACCCTCCTAATAGTGAATTTCCGCTGTTGCGGATACCACCATTATGGAGAATATCTGGACTACATCAAGTTGTTAGTGGCGGCTGTTACTCAGACCGCACCGCGGCCGTTCTGCTCCGCACCAGCGGCCGCTGGCCGCCGCCGTATGCAGCCGCAGACAATAGGGACTTCTGGACACAGTGTCCAGAAGTCCCTGCGGGTTTGGGGGTGCCCCAACAAGCATTTTTGCGGAGCAAAAATCGCAAGTGTATTGACACTTGCCCTGCTTGCTGTTTACTGTTTAGTAACATCCCTGATAATCAGCTAAATATGAGGTAACTTAAAAACTAGATACAGTTTCTCCCATTTCCTGTTTTACTTTTTAATAATAGAACTTAATGTTGCTTTAATCCATCTGTCTCCTGGCCCTTGCCGCTATGGGTACAAGAAACAACGCAGGCAGCAGCAAAAGTGCCGTACACACCAGCCCCCATGAAACAGAAGCCTGTTGGGCTACCAATCCAACAATAGGACCGCCAATAATCTGCCCAAAAGAATCCAACTGCCCACTGGTGGAAAAGACTGTGGCACGCATTTTTTCATCCACATGGTCGTTCATCCAGGCGGTCAGAACAGGCTCTTTCATCGTGCGCATCAATCCAGCTAGGAGGAACACGCCCAGCATGAACCAGAAGCTTCTGCTAAGGGCAAAAAGAGCCAAGCAGATCATGTATCCGGCACAGGTAAACATCACCAAGCCAGTGCGGCTGACCGTTCCCCGTTTCTCTATGTGGGAGATAAGCAGCTGTGAGGCAAAAATACCCAAGGCGCTCCCAATCAGGTTCATGACACCAAACCAAGTGACGCTGTTCAACAGGCCAATGGCGGGCATGACGGTATCTTCCAGGAAGTGGGCAGTGGAGAGCCGGTCAAAGCCTTCACTGGCGAGTCCTCCGCACAGGGTGATTGCCAGCAAAGCCAGCAACACAGGCGCGCCCTTTACAAAGCTGAAATTCAGCTTGAACAGGCTCGCAAAGTCTTTGAGCAGACCCTGCCTTTCCTCCAGGGCGGGGGAAAAGTTCGTTTCCGGCATAATACGAGTGAACACCAATCCAAGCAACAGATACAGCACACCCGCCAAGATGAGGGGCAGTTGTAGATTGATATTCCCCAGTAAGGTACCTGATACCACGCCGACCACACTGCCCAACTGTGCCAACTGACCGCCGCGCAGAAACACCTCGTCCATGGACTTGCCGGTTTCTTCCGAGGCGATCCATGCTTCCAGCGCACCTGTGATAAAGGTGTCGCCACAGCCCCATACGATTTGGGCAAGCAACACCGTGGCAAACCAGGGCAGCGCTCCCTCCATGACAAAACCAATGCCATATAAAAATATACCAATCAGTACGGAACGGCGGCGGCTGTACAGGTCAGCCACCACACCGGTGGGAATCTCAAGCAAAAAACAGGCGGTTTCCAGAACCGTCCCTACCAGCACAAGCTGAAAAGCATTGAGCCGCACAACATTCAGATGGTACACAACAGAAAGCACTGTGGCCATGGAAAGCAGCACGGAAAACGAAAAGCGGAACAGAAGATAGACAGAATAAGCGTTTGTTTTTTTAGCGAACATGAAGTTACATTCTCCTTTACGAATCAGTGGGTGTTTTTGTTTCCGGTTTGAAACAGGCCCCCAACTGTCGCATGGGACGGGCGAACTTCTCGACCCTTTCTAAATTCATTTTTAGAGAAGAACACCCGAAACGCCACTGTGGAATGGCCTGTTTTGCTTTTTGCGGTTTGCCATGATGATTCCTCCTAAGGCAACACCGCACAAATAGCGTATAGGGAGAGCCATAGTAAGCTCGTCTGTAGGGCAGCCAGTATTATCCCCTCAGTTCGCCTGGCAGGGCGCACCAACTCAGGCTGCCAGGCAGGGCCTGTCAGCTAAGATCAGGTTCGCCAAAGCGAACAGCATATTCAATTTAGCGGCCTGCTTCCGCAGGCCCCGATACCGTGTCTTTCGGTATCGAAACCGACCCTTGACGACCGCAAATACGTGTTCCACTTTAGCGCGAATAGATGACTTTTCGTGCTCTCTGCGCTTGAGCTGGCCCTGTGCCCTGGTTGGTTTCTTCCTGATTTGAGAAGGGCGGCGGTTAATCCTGTAGCGGATGCTCCTTCCCTGGCGATTCCTTCGGATGCTATCCTCCCGTTTGTCCGCACCAAGATACCCGCTGTCTCCATAGACACTTTCTTCGTCACCGGTCAGCAGCTTGGAGGTCATAACGACATCATGGGTATTGGCCCCAGTCACCTCAACGGTGTGGACCAGACCGGTATCCTTGTCCACTCCAACGTGCGCCTTGTAGCCGAAGTGCCATGTGTTTCCCTTCTTCACCTGATGCGCGTCCGGGTCCCGCTGCTTTTTCTGATTTTTTGTGGAGGATGGCGCTGCAATGATCGTGGAGTCCACAATGGTCCCTTTTTTGAGGATAAGTCCTCTTTGCTGCAAAAGCTCCACTACCTGGCGGAACAGCTTCTCCTGCAGCCCATTGCGTATCAGCAGATTCCGAAAACGCCCCAGGGTATCTCCGTCCGGCACCTGGTTGCTGGAGTCCACTCCGCAGAAATCCGAAAAGGCTCGGCTGTCTATGACCTCAGCCACCGTTGCTTCGTCCGCCAGATCATACAGGTTTTGCAGCAGATAGATCCTCAGCATCCGCTCCAGATCGTAGGGCTTATTGCCGCGTTCCCCCTTGTAGTAGCACGGCCTGATGAGTGTGAGCCACTCTCCCCACGGGACGATGCGTTCTATCTGCGATAGAAATTCTTTTTTCTTTGTCCGTACCTGCGCCAATTCATCACTCAGGCCAGACAGACTTACTTGCTTATCCATGCCTATATTTTACCACACTTGCCTTTATTCCGCATCTTTTCTGTGCGGTATTGCCCTAATACTATAATGCAGAACAGCTGATCACTGCTCTGCTGATTATTATACCTAATGCTTTTCAAAACGTCAACCTCGCTCCTGCTAAAACCGGCAGGGGCAGGCGCAGTTTTGGTATCCTACGCCAACAGGAAATTGAGGACCTGCACAGCCGCCGCCAAGGGCTGCGGCGCTGAACGCGGAGGTTGTCTCCCCGCAAAAGATTGAGTATCCCTCCTTCCACCTGGGGAATTGGGACAACATCGACTATGACGACCGGTGACAAGTAGCCGACATTATTCTCTCCCAGGTCTACGCCACCGGGGAACGCGTTTCCTTTGAGTGGAAAATCTGTTTTTTGCTCCCAGTATTTTATCATTTGGAGTGCTTACCCTTGTCAAGTGAAGCTATCATAAACAAAGATACAACAAATAAAAGAATTAAAAGCACAGGGATAAGCTTCTTGATTGTTTTCACTTTGAAATGCCTCCGATAAATGATTATCTCGTACAGTTATTTTATGGTAATTTTCTGTTGATGAGGTTTTTTAGTAGTAAAAAACAGGCAGAGTCAACGGTAAAACCATGTTGTATGAAAAAATGACGGATAAGGTGTTATCCCCACCCGCCATCATTTAAGGTTATACGTGTTGTATTGCTTTAAGCGCAGATGATTTCCTTATTGACAATCTCCATCGCACATGCCCGAATATTATTTATTCTCCCCGTCCATTCCAAAGCGTTTTCTGCCTTTAACTGCTCTGTGATACCCTGCGCCAGCTCCATATCCTCTATAAGCCGTTGCTGTTATCGTAAATGTACTTGTCCATATTAAAATCCTCCAGTATAATATATTCACACATGCATCACAGTTTCCCGATTGCCACACGTTGTTATAGCTTGTTACCAGATTTGCTTGCCCTTGCTTTTGCCCTTTTGAGCTGTCAAGGCAAGGATAATCGCGTGTAAAATCGTATAAAGGGATCGGGTGAGCAGACTGCGATAAATCCTTTGTTTTCAGGGCTTTTGGAGGCTTTTAACGCCACCCTATAACGGGTGATAACAGGCAAAGATTTTAACGGATTCAAATCGGGATTTGACGAGGTAAGTAATTATGGATGTGTGCAGTTTTATTAAGGCTGTGTTGGCTCAAGATGAGAACACAATCAGAAGTTTTTTTCACAAAGATGCGTATGTGAATTGGCATTGTTCCAACGAGCACTTTACGGTCGATGAGTTCATTATTGCAAACTGTGAATATCCAGGTGATTGGGATGGAACAGTTGAACGAGTTGAAGTGATAGGCGATTTATTCATCACGGTAACAAAAGTTTATCCCCAGGATAGAAGTGTATATTTCCATGTGGTGTCATTCATAAGAACAGCAAATGATAAAATTACGTCAATGGATGAATACTGGGCTGATGATGGAAATCCTCCACAATGGAGAATAGATAAGCACATAGGCACACCAATTATATAAATTCAAGTTTAACGAACAGGAGATGATGAACGCATGAAAATCCTACATGAACTATCTTGGCTATGGGAAACGCTGGGCATTGCACTTGTGGCTGCGGCTGTCTGCATGGCTT
>OLVS01000998.1_pt1 | contig 10349 bp, 9 predicted proteins | sample 1644121 | NCBI WGS metagenome assembly OLVS01 (sample SAMEA103958121, study PRJEB25191) | human gut metagenome
ACAAAAAATAGTTCATCACACAATCACACAAAAGCACAAGAAAATTTGTAGAACCTTTAAATTTAAGAAAGGAGGAAAAACATGTATAATTCAATAATTAAACCAAATAAAATATCACAGAAAGAAAGAGGAAAATATAAGAAATGGAGACACAGTTTGGAGATCGCTTTAGGAAACTAAGGGTAAGATCAAAACTAACTCAAAAGGATGTTGCTGATCAGTTACATATTACAAGACAATCAATATCAAAATGGGAACAAAATATTTCATTACCCCCACTAACTATGGTCCTTCCCATTACAAGAATTTTGGACTGTACATTAGATGAATTATTCAGTGAGGAGAATAAAAATTAAATATGGAAATTAACAAAAAGAAACATAGTGCATTTGAATATATAAAGTTAATATTTAAAATTGATAAAAGATTTATATTAGTATTAGTTATTAATATCCTAATAAATTTATTCTATGATTTAGTGCCAATTGGTATTATTGGTTATTTAGGAACCATTTATCAAAAATCACCTAATATGGAAGGATATAAATATGTAATTTATGCTTGTATAGGATTTACATTAGGAAGGATGCTTTTTAGTGCAATTAGCATATATAATTATAATATAATGACAGACCGTATATCAAGATACTTGGCAAATTATGTTGCGAAACAGTTATATCAAAAAATTCAAGAAGTTGATTATGATACATACCAATCGATGGATTTCCTTAATTCATATCAAAAAGCAATTAATGAGGCATCTGATTATATGGAATCAACATTTTGGTCATTTGATAACTTCATAACTAGATTAACTTCACTACTTAGTATTGGTACGATTTTTTCATTTTTTAGTCCATTAATTCTTATCTATGGTATCATAATTGGGATTATTGTTTTCTTTATATCAAGTGTAACATCAAAACTGAATCATAAATTAGGGGATAAAAACATGCAATTAGTAAGAGAAAGAGGATATATTAAAAGAGTTTTCTTTCTTAAAGATTCCGCAATCGATGTTAAAACTACTGATATTACCCCAATGTATTTAAAAAGAAATGATAAAATAGGTAATCAAGTATTAAAAAACTTTGATAGCTTACGTGTTAAAAGTCAAATTTTATACTCTATCAGTGAAATACTCCTTAAAACAGTTGTTGTCGTTGCTTTATCATTTGTGGCTTATACAACCATTAAAACTCAAAACATTGTTATTTTAGCATCACTGATGGGAGCAAGTTATACTTTAACAGCTATAATTGACAATCTATCATCAGGAATTGCCAATTTAAAAGAAAACATCGTTTATCGTGAAGACTACTACCGAGTTATGGATACAGTATCTACTCTTGAAATAAGTGGTAAAAGCTATGATAAAGAAATGAAAAATTTTGAGAAAATAGAATTTAAAGATGTTAGTTTTACTTATCCTGCAAGTTCTAATCCAACCATTAAAAACTTAAATATGAAAATTCAAAATGGTGAAAAAATTGCGGTTGTAGGTGAAAATGGAGCTGGTAAAACCACACTTATTAAATTGCTACTTCGCCTTTATGATACTAGTAGTGGAACAATTACTTATAATGATATTTGTTATACTGACATAAAGCCATATAATATAAGAGAAAAATTCGCTTGTGTATTTCAAAATTATCAAATATTTGCGGTGAGCGTAATTGAAAATATTTTGATGCGTAAACCTCAAAATAAAGAAGATGAAAAGCGGGCAATTGCTGCTTTAAAGAAAGTAGGATTATATGACAAAGTCATGAGTCATGAAAAAGGTATTTATGCAAACTGTACTAAAGAATTTGACAAAGAAGGAATGGAACTTTCGGGTGGTGAAAGACAAAAACTAGTAATTGCTAGAATCTTTGCGAGTGATGCGGAAATACTACTACTTGATGAACCTAATAGTGCATTAGATCCACTAGCCGAAAGCAAGGTATTTGAAGAAATCTTTAATTATAGTGTTAATAAAACTTTAATATTTATCTCTCATCGTTTCTCAACCACGATTAGTGCTGATAAAATTTATCTATTTGAAGATGGTGAAATCAAAGAACAAGGTACACACGAAGAATTAATGAAAAATGAAAATGGAAGTTATCGTCATATGTTCTTAGTTCAAGCCGAAGAATACCAAAAGGTAGGTGATGACTATGAATAATATGAAGACTACTTGTAAACTTGTAGGATATGTCGGAAAATATGTGCCATTCTATATTTTATCAGGAATTGTAAAAATTATCCTTAATGCTTTTGCGGTGTACATTGATTTATATACGACAGAACATCTAATTGAAATGTTAGAATTAAATGATACAAAATTTATTGATGCATTTATTTTTATCATTATGATAGTTGGTATCACAACTTTAATAAAAATAATTATTATCTTTAATAATGGCTATGTAAGAATGAGATGTAGACATAAATGGATTAAAAAGATTCAACATGAATTATTTGATAGAGCTAAACTTTTACATATTGGTCATTTTGATGACCCCATTAAATATGATCAACTATCAAGAGCTATGAATCAAGATTTAAGAAGTATTAATGCGTATGATGCATTAGTTGATATGCTTAACAGTGTTTTCCAAGCTGCCGTGCTTGTTGCCTATATTGTAGTAAGTGTCCCAATCTTATTTGTAGTGACTCTTGTTGCCTCAACTATTTCATTACTTTGTTATTTGAAGATAAACAAAATAAATCATGGATTATACAAGAATACCGAATCAGAACGTCGTGTACAAGGATATGTTAACCGTACATTCTACCTTGATAAATATGCAATGGATGTTAAAACAACTACAATACCAACACTATTAATTGATATGCAAGAGGATGCATACAAATGTATTGAAGAAAAATCCACAAAAGTTTATCGTAAAACTTTACCACTATATTATTGTGAAGATTTTATGTACCACTTTATCAATGCTTTTGTTACCTATGCCTATTTAATGTATAAAGTTTTCTTTAAAGGAATGTTGTTATCAAAATTTGTTACGCTTTCAGGTGCTGTTTCAAGGTTTAATAGCCGCTTTTATAATCTTTCGCATTCATTTAGTAGTTATAACCGAAATATGCGGGAAATATCTGATTTTATGTGGTTGATGAATTACCAAGAAGAAAATCAAGATAACTTGAAAAATGCAAGTTTTAATGATAGTATAAAACTTGATAATGTATGTTTCAAATATCCAAATGAAGAAGGCTTCTCCCTTCAAAATATCAATATGACAATCAAAAAAGGTGAAAAGATTGCGATAATCGGTTACAATGGAGCGGGTAAAACCACATTAACCAAGCTTATGTTAAAGCTTTACAACCCAGATAGTGGATCTGTTCTTATGGATGATGAGACTTATTTAGACTTTAAAGATCGTTCAATAACTAAACAATTTACAACAGTTCTTCAAAACTTTCAAATTTATTGTGCAACAGTTTCAGAAAATGTTTTAATGAAAGAAGTTGAAACAAAAGAGGAAGAAGAACTTGTGGTTAGGGCATTACAAAATGCAGGTTTATATGATAAAATAAAAAATCTTCCAAATGGTATTAATACAATTTTAACAAAAGAATTTTCAAATGAAGGTTTAGAACTTTCAGGTGGTGAAAGACAAAAACTTGCGATTGCGAGGGTATTTGCCTCAAATGCTCAAATAGCTATATTAGATGAACCAACAAGTGCCCTAGATCCTCTTGCGGAAAAAGAAGTAAATGATCGTATTTTAAAACTTGCTGATGAAATAAACAAAACAATTATCATTATTTCTCACCGTCTATCCACAATCGTTAATGTTGATTACATTTATATGTTAGATAGTGGTAAAATAGTTGAAGAAGGTACTCACCTAGAATTAATGCACAAACATGGCAAATACTATGAACTATTTGAAGCTCAAGCAAAATTATATAATGAATCTTTATCAAAACACAGTAACAATTGATTACTGTGTTTTTAGCTACATAATTACCAAAAATTTTAAAATTTAAAGACTAGCAAAAAACTGAAAAATATGATATAATCAAATAGAATAAGGGGGGCATTATGAAATTTAAAAGAATACAAATTATATTATTAATGTTTATTACTTTACTTATTACGGGCTGTGTTAACGAAACTGATCATGTACATACGTTTAGTGATGAATGGAGTTACAATGAGGAATATCATTATCACGAAGCTACTTGTAAACACAAGGACGAAGTTAGTGATAAAGAACTTCACAAATGGAATGACGGCATCATAATAAAAGCACCAACTCTTGAAGAAGAAGGAACAAAAGAATATACTTGTACAGTTTGTGAAGCAACTAAACAAGAAACATTAAATAAATTAACTCATGAGCATAAGATTGTTCATCATGAAGGAAAACCAGCTACATGTACAGAAGATGGTTATAAACCATATGATACTTGTGAAGATTGTGATTATACTACATATGAAAAAATTCCAGCATTAAATCATATACCAAGTGAATGGATAACTGATAAGGATGCAACATGTTTAGAATCAGGTACAAGACATAAAGAATGTACAAGATGTCATGAAACAATAGAAACTGAAACCCTAGATGCGTTAAATCACGATATAGTTCATCATGAAGGGAAAGCCGCAACATGTACTGAATCTGGTTATAAGCCATATGATACATGTAATAGATGTGATTATACAACATATGAAGAAATTGGTAAACTTGATCACACATATAGTGAAGAATACAAAAGTGATGATAATGAACACTGGAAAGAATGTGTATGTGGTAAAAAATCAGAAGTTGCTGCTCACACTTGGGATGAGGGAGTTGTAACAATTCCTGCTACCACAACATCAACTGGTTTAAAAGTATTTACTTGTTCAGTTTGTCATAAGACAAAAGAAGAAGTCCTTCCTCAAATTAGTGATAAGAAACTTACTATTTGTGGATACAACACTCAAGGTGCACTTGAAGGATACCCAATATATGAAGGTATCAGATTATACAAGAAAGGTGTAGAGTTAGGCTCATCATTATACTGGCACAAGGTTGAACTTACTATCCAAGGAACAAACTATGTTGTAACAAGAGTTATGTCAAGTGGTGAATCATTAGTTAAAGATTATGATTATCTAATTTTAGCTTATAAGAATGATGATTTTGTAAATGCTAATTTTGAAGTTGGTGATGTTATTGAATTTTCAACAGATATTACATCACTTACCGATGGTCAAGTAAACATTACTTTTAGTAAACTTGATGTAGAAAAAATGTTTACAATTGACTATGAATTAGGCTATGAACACTATGAAACAAAAGATGAACTATATGAAGCATTCTTCACTGATTATTATTATTTCTTATTAAATAATACTGATTGTGATATGCTTAGTTTAAATATCAATAATGTTTCTGATTTCCTAGTTTATTGTAAAAATTGGGATGCAAATGGTAGAAGTGAATTAGCTGGCGTTGGTAATGCGTTTGGCAAATACTATTTATCAATTGAAGAAAATGGAACTTTTGAAACGCAACCAACTACTCATTTTATTGGTTATTGTTATCAAAATAATAAATATGTTGAATTCTTAGAATTCTTAGAAGTATTCTTTGCTTATTGGCGTACTGATGAAGGATATACTAAAAATGATATTCATGGTAATGATTTCTTCTATAGCAGTTGGGCCGCATTTGTTGATACATGTAAATTCTTCTACTTTACATCTAGTACTCTAACTACTAAATATGCATGGTTTACAGTTGAACGTTCACCACGTGTCCATTACGCACTTGACCATGTGCCAGGTGTTGGTAGCTTAAATCTTCAAAAGTGCGCATCATCGCCAGTTACGCTTCCAACCATTGAAAGAATGAATTATGATTTCTTAGGTTGGTATGATAGTGAAGAAGGCGGAAATAGAGTAACTACAGTTAGTGCTGATGCGACAGTATATGCAAGATTTAGAAGAGTTACACATACAGTTAAGTTTATTAATGGTGGAATAATAGTAAGTAAAGAAACTGTAAAAAGAGGCCTTAGAATAAGTGAAGTTCCAACAGTTAGTCTTGAAGGATATGATTTTGCAGGTTGGACACTAGCTGATTTTACAACATATGATTATCTAAATGCTGTGCAAGAAGATTTAGTTTTCTATGCTAATTTTATTGAAAAACGTACTAATGTTGGTAGTATTAATATAAATGCTTATAATACTCAAAATGCTACAACTGGTTTTGATATGTATATGGGCTTAGAATTATTTAAAGCTGGTGTAGGCTTAGGTTCTTCTAAGTTTTGGTACCGTATAGGTATTAACTATATTAATGGCAGTTATGTTGTCACAAGTATTGCTTTAAGCGGTGAAAATAATCCTACCAGCTATGATTATTTATTACTTGCTTATTCAGGTGATACTTCTAATAAATATCAAACACTAGTAGGTTTCAATGTTCAAGTAGGCGATTTAGTTGAATTCTCAAGTGATTTAAATAGTTTAAATACTGGATCAATAAATATTGATGTTACTTTTACAAGAAGTACTTCACGAATTCATTCATTAATTCTTGTAAGTGATACCGAAAACTTCACTTATAAACCATATTATGTTGAAGGAAAAGTAACAACTTTACCTACTCCTACTAAAGCAGGTTATACATTTATTGGTTGGTATGATAATCCAACATTTGCTGGTGATAAGGTTACCGAAATATCAGAAAATACTACAACAAATATAATTCTTTATGCAAGATGGGTAGAAATTACAGTTGATGATGTTTTAAGTATGGTTAGTGATGTTGTGACTTCTGATACCCTAGATTATTTACCAAAGAAGTTTGAGGGAGCTACCTTAACTTGGAGTAGTGAAAATCCTAATCTATATACTATTGATGGTGATAAAGGCTACACAAATCGTTTATATCAAACTCATCAAAAACAAACTGTTAAGGTATTTGTAAAAATTAATAATGGTGAAACTGAAGTAACCAAAGAAAAGGTAATCACAATAAATCCTGTTACTTTTGATGATATGTCTAATCCAAAAGCAGTATACTTTGCGGTTTCATCGGCATCTAGTTATACAAGTAATAGTACAAGATATAAAGCAGAAGGAACAATGTTTTCACAAAAGTTTAGAGAAAATATGAATATGATTTACTATGCTTTTGGCATTCCTCAAGCAAATGGCACAGTTACTATTGATACGACTTATTTAGATGTTGTAAAACAACTAAAAAATGATGGTATCAGAGTATTACTTGTTATAGATGGAGCAAATAAAGCTCCACTTCAAGCGATGGTACAACTTTGTAATACCGATTCAACTAGAAAAACATTTGTTGATAACATTATTAATTTAGTTAAAACCTATAATTTTGATGGTGTTGACATTGACTGGGAATTCCCAGGTACTTCTGGTTTAGATGGATTTACAACTGAAATCGACCAAAAAAATTTAAATAAATTATTACGTGATTTAAGACAAGGCTTAGATGCAATTCAAGATGAAGGTGGCTCACCTTACATTATTTCTACCGCCATACCTGCTACATCATGGGGTTCATCTAGATATGATTTTGTAGGTAATGCTGAAGTTGGTGGTATTAATACTTATTGTGATTATGTTAATGTTATGTCATATGATTTGAATAACACAAATTATACATCACATGTTTCAAGCTGCTATGCAAGTGCTGCTTCAAACAATTATCGTTTTGGAGCTGTATATGGAGCTGAACAATTTATTAAACTTGGTCTAAGTAGAGAAAAAGTAATCCTTGGTTCAGCCGCATACGGAAAAACATATAAAGTAACTGGTACAGTAGATATGAGTGCATCAAATCCAGCTCTTGGTATTGCCGGAACATTAACAAAATTAGATGGCGTATCAGGATCATATGCGAGTGGAACAATTTACTATAGTGAAATCAGTATTTTAATGAATGATAGTAATTATGTTAAATATACTGAGTATAATAATGGTAAAGTTGTAGGTTCATATTTATATAACCAAACAGATAAAATCTTTATTACTTATGATAGTAGTGAAGGAGTGAAAGAAAAATGTAACTACGCTAAAGCAAATGGCATGGGAATTATGGTATGGGCCTATGGCGAAGATGCTACAGACACAGTTGTAAATACAATTTGTGATAATCTATAAGAAAAGAAGAACTAGGAGGTCCCATTTCATTTAATTTTGGAAATAATGGTATTTCACTTAAAGCAGAAGTTGGATTTTTTCAATATAGTGCAGAGGCGAGTATTGGATTAAATGAAAATGGAAGTTTGTTTGCAGAAGTAGGTTATTCATACGAAAATTCAAATAATGAATATATTTCAATGGTAGTAGGTTCTGAAGCAGATATTGACTGGGACAAAGTTACATATGAATATGCTCCTATTTTAGTTTGTGGTGCTATAATGGTTATAGAAATTGCTTTTGCTGGATATAGTGGTGGCACGTCTGTGGTGTGTAGTGCTGCTATATGTTTATTTATAATAACTATGATGCCAAATGAAAATAATACAGTAGATAATACGTTAAGATAATAATTAAAAAAGACTAGAAAAAAATAGATTAGAAGAAAATACTAAAGTTTTCTTTCATTATGCATCATTACAAAAGACAAAAACTGTGAAAAAATTGTTTTTAATAGAAGTTATTGGAGGAATTTTTCTAATATTATATTCTTTTGTTACTCCTATTTATATGAAACTATGTCTATTTACAGGAATCATATGTATACCATATTCAATAATAATTTTATTGAAATTTATAAATAGAAAGAAAAAAGATTATACTTTAATATTTAACAAGGAATTTAAAAAAATTGGGAATTTAGAATTTATTGAAAAAACATATACTTTTGAAAAAAGGAATTTAAAATATGAGGCTGTGTATGGCACGGATATAACCAATTTGGATTTTAGCTTTGACAATTATTATAAAGTATGGCTTGAAGAAGAAAACAATATTATCGCAATTCAATTTAACAAAAAACCTAATGCAAGTATTTTAATAATTTATTATGATGATATTCAGAGTTTTAAACAATATTGTGTAGATAATAATATTAAATATAAAATAGTGAAAAGAAAATTAAGGCATCAGTAAAACAACAAAAGAAGGAACCTAAATTCCTTCTTTTTTCTCAAAAGTAATATTCATAGTAATAAAGTTTTCTGTTCGTTGTATTTGAAGTAAAGTTCCTCCCCTTTGTACGAACATTGTATCAACTGCTTCCCAAATGAAAACCCAAGCAAAAATATCAATGCATTCAATTATCACTTTGCTTAACTCAAGATTAGTAAATACAATCATAACGCTTAATGTTACAATACCAATTATAATCCAAATAAGACAAAAAGTATTTTTTCTTTTAATAGTTCTGAGTAAATCTTTTAGTTTTAGTTTATAATAGTTTCTAATTGCTTCTTTGTAAATTATTTCTTCATCAGGTGTAAGCATTTTACCTGAAATATTAAGGGTAAGCTTTTCTCTTGGATGAAACTCATTAGCACAGTTTTCTAAGAAATCAGCAACTTCACTTGATATTACGGGTTTTCCTTTTTGAGAGTATGGTGATAAAAAGTTACTGTTATCGTTTATAGTCATATTGATTGTTTCATTATGTTCAAATTTTTTTCTCTTCATGTGATTCTCCTATGCAAGATATTTTCTTTGAAAGTTTTTATACCATATACGGCAATATTCTTCTAAATCATCAAGGTTATACTTACTGTAACTACGGCATGATTTAATGTATTCAAAAAGAGTGCCTTCAACAAAAATATAAATTTCAAGTTCAACAAATTTATCATCTCTTGTTTTTGGAGTTGAATTATAAAGATTTATTAATTGATTACTTAATATATCAATTAGTTTTCTCACCACAAATAATACTTCATTTGATTTACAAAGCATCTTGTAGTTATCATCATTTGCTCTAATGTAATCAAAAAAGGAAGTAATAAATAAATCTAGATTATTATCTTCTAGTAATTTTGCATTACTGAAAAAGTTATCTACTAATTCATTTTCATATTCTTCGGCAACCCCATAGATGTCATCATAATGGGCGTAAAAGGTTGAACGGTTGATGTTAGCCCTTTTTACTAGTTCACTTACATTAATTTTAGACAATTCTTTCTTTTCAGCTAGCATTACCGCAAAAGTATCTTTGATTAAATTTTTAGTTTTTTTGGAAGAGTTGTTTAAATTTTTTACTTTCATATTTTCCTTTCCACAAAACCACAATAAATGTTGGTATTTCTACATAAATTTTAATTTTGTTCTTTTAAGATATTTCATTATATATTATAATACAACTGTGTGTAAATTTCAACATTGTTGATAA
>OLVS01000999.1_pt1 | contig 10336 bp, 6 predicted proteins | sample 1644121 | NCBI WGS metagenome assembly OLVS01 (sample SAMEA103958121, study PRJEB25191) | human gut metagenome
GGTCGTCGAACAACTGCCGGCGCATCCTTTCGGCCTCCTCGCGGCTGTCCAGATGGTCCAGATCCAGTATGCTCAATCCCGAAGGAGCCAGCAGCCGGTCGCTCCGGCGGTAGCTGAAAGTTCCGCAGGGGGTGACGTATGGCAGGGTGCTCTGTTTCAGCCTGCGGTACTCCTTCTCGTCACCGTATGCGGCGGCTGCGGCTTCGGTCAGTTTCTTCAGCCGCGGGCTGCCGGTGACTATGTTCCATACTTCCTCCAAGGTCAGTTCCTTGTGAGGGACGAGCGTGGCAGGCGTCACGTTTTTCCCGTTAGCGTCCTTCACCGGCGAGATGGGGGGAAGGAAAAAAGATAGTTTACGTTCTTGATTCATGATTCGTTTTATTTAAAAAGTATTAATTTTGCATCCGCATTTTTTTTGCGTCCTCTGAATTTCTTCCCGAAGGTAGGAAGAACGGATTAAATGACGGGATGGAAGGTGTAACGGCTGCGAGAGGCCGGAAAGGTAGTATCACAAAAGACTTTTTATCATGGAGAATACCGTTTTTATAAAGATTCCGGCATGGGCAATCAGTAGCTTATGCGACGGGCCGTGTTAATGGGTTGCATCGTGGAAACGTGCCCGTAACCTCTTGTAAAGGCATCCTGCTTTTTCTTCTTTCAGTCCCATTGTGAAGTAACGTGAAAAAAAAGAGGTTTATTTAATATTTTACAACTTAAAACAAATTTAAAATGTCTAATGCAGAGTGCAGTTTCCCCAAATTGGGAGAGTTTTTAGAGTTATTGATGAATCGGTTGAAGATAACGAAGGTGCGTGTTCTCGGAGATGAGCATGTGGGGCCGGATACTTACGCCTCCCTAAAAAGGGGGTGGATTTGAAAGTGAGTTATTATATTCATTTTGCCGACCATCTGCTGAAAGCGAAGGGCGAGGAGGTGTTCCGCCACGTAGTGCAGGAGGGAGTGGATGCCTATATCAATAACTGGAAGCGGAAAGAGGCAGCCGAGGAAAAGGCGTACGAGCTGAAGAAACAGGCCGAAAAGCTGGAGGCGCTGAGGGAGAGGATGAAGCAGCATAAGGATATCCTGTAAGGCTGTTTTTTTCGTTTTCTTTTTGCTCTGTCATTGGGGAAGTGAGAGAGTCTGAATGAAAATGACCTGTTGTCTTGCTGTAGGGGGCGGGCCTGATTTGTCCGGACCGGCCGGTCACGGCCCATTTGCCCCCTACAGTAATCATGTGGCAGTTGCTCTGGAACTTCCGGGCAGTTTTCCCCTCTCCTGAGGCGGCTCTTTGTTCCTTTCTTAACATAATTGTCATATTCCGCCTAAAAAGTACCCTTTTCGTTTAAATAGTCTAATATAAATGCAATTTATATGAATTAAAGTTTTATCTTTGTCTTTCCTATTGGGAATGAAATACTAACTAATTAATTTAAATCAAAGACAAAATTATGAGAAATCATCTAAAGCATTTCCTCCTGTTGGCAGTTCTGACAATCTGTTTCACTGCTACGGCTGTTGCGCAAGGAACAGTAAAAGGTAAAGTAGTAGATGCCGAGAACAATGAGCCATTGATTGGTGCCACTGTATCGGTCAGCGGTACGACACTGGGTACTGTAACGGATATTGACGGTAACTTTGTGTTGAAACTTACCTCTTCCAAGGCTACTCTTATATTCAAGTACTTGGGGTACAACGAAATTACGCATCAAGTAAAAGGAAGCAATACGATAGACTTGGGTGAGGTCAAGATGTCTCCTGATGCTATTGGTTTGGGTGAGGTCAGTGTTATTGCCTCTATTATAAAGAGTGACCGTCAGACCCCTATTCCTATTTCTAACGTGAAACTGGCCAAGATAGAGGAGAAAATAGGTAATTTGGAATTCCCCGAATTGCTGAAATCAGTTCCTTCGGTGTATGTAACCCGTGAAAGCGGTGGTTATGGTGATTCCCGTATCAATATGCGTGGTTTTGATTCATCCAACCTGGGCGTGCTGATCAATGGTGTGCCCATCAACGGCATGGAAAACGGTAAGGTTTATTGGTCTAACTGGTCCGGTTTGTCTGATGTGAGCCAGTTTATCCAGGTACAGCGTGGTTTGGGTGCGTCAGCTTTAGGTATTTCTTCTGTGGGAGGAACCATGAATATGGTTACTAAAAGTACCGAAGCCCAGAAAGGCGGATCAGCTTATTTCGGTATCGGTAACGACGGTTTCCGCAAGTATTCGGTTTCTTTCTCTACCGGATTGATGGACAACGGATGGGCTATTACATTCATGGGGTCGCTGAATACGGGAGATGGTTACGTGAAAGGTACCAATTATGAAGGATGGACTTATTTTGGAAATATCTCGAAGGTAATCAACGATCATCATAAATTGTCATTGACAGCTTTTGGAGCTCCTCAGTGGCACAACCAGCGCTCGACCATGCACTATATCGAGGATTACAAGAACAGCCCCGACGGCGGACGTTTCAATAACGGATACGGTTATATCAACGGTGAAGCGGTAGGTAGCGGTTACGGCTATAATTATTATCATAAGCCCCAGGTTTCTTTGAATCATTACTGGACTATCGACGAGAAATCGACACTGACCACTTCTCTATACGGCTCAATGGCTACAGGCGGCGGACGCCGTGCCCGTGGCGCGATGAGCAATTGGCTGACTATTGATAACAACACCGGCCGCCCTAAAGACGGTGCGATGATGACTCCGGACGGTTTGTTCGACTACGAGCGTGCTATGGCTGCCAATGCGGCTTCTCAGAACGGGTCGCAGGTGATCTTTACCAATGCTGTCAATGACCATGACTGGTATGGCATGCTGAGTTCCTATAAGAATCATCTGACTGAGAACCTGACTCTTACGGGAGGTATTGACTTACGTTACTATAAAGGGTATCATACAGAGGAAATTGATGATTTGCTGGGTGGTGAGTTCTATCTGCAGACCTCGCCGCTGGCATTCCAAACCAAGAACCAGCTGCTGAAAGTGGGTGACAAGTTCAATTACTATAGCATTGGAGAGATATTCTGGGGCGGTGTTTTTGCACAGGCTGAATATAATACCGATAAGTGGTCGGGATTCCTGTCGGCATCATTGACCGAAGAGGCTTATAGATACGATGACCGTGGTGGTACGGATTCAAGATACTCTGCCACGGGTGCGGATAAACTGGACAGAGTGTCCAGCCTTCAGAATTTTCTGCCTTGGAGCGTGAAGGGTGGTTTTAACTATAAGTTCAATGACAACCACAATGTATTTGTCAATGCAGGATATTTTACCCGCGCGCCTTTCTTCAACTCTGTCTTTGCAAGCAATACGGCAGCTCCCGAAAAGGATGTACCCTACGAAAAGATTACTACGTTCGAATTGGGTTATGGATTTAGCACGGAACAGGTCAATATTGCATTGAATGGTTATTACACTCAATGGATGGATAAGTCCTTGCGCCGTAAGATCGGTCAGGAATATGCCAACCTTACAGGATTGGACGCAGTCCACATGGGTGTGGAACTGGAAGCGACTTACCGTCCTGTCAAGTCCTTTGAATTGAAAGGTATGTTCTCTTTAGGCGATTGGAAATGGAAAGATGATATTCATTTCACTATGTATGATGAAGCGAATAATCCTATCGGAACATACGACGCTTATCTGAAAGATGTCCATGTGGGTAACTCCGCACAGCTCACTTCCGCATTGAGCGCCTCTTGGGAACCGTTCAAAGGATTTAAAATCTCGGCCGACTATAACTTCTTCGGCAAGAACTATGCAGACTTCGATCCTCAGAACCGGGTGAATGAAGCAGACGCCGGTATTGACTCCTGGAAGTTGCCGGATTATGGTACGATTGATTTGGGTATGAACTATCGTTTCAATATCACCAAAGATATCCGTGCCATCGTATACAGTAATGTATATAATTTGACTAATACGGAATATATAGCCGATGCCAAGGACGGTACGAACCATGACTGGAAAACTGCATTGGTATATTATGGCTTCGGTACTACATGGTCTGCCGGTTTTAAAGTAATCTTTTAATCTCTAAAATAGTCAATAAATATGAAGTTAAAATATAATTTAATTGCATGGTCTTTGTTGGGATTCTTTGCTGCGGCATGTGATCCCATGGACGATATTTATAATGAAATCGATGCGGAAGGTACAACGAACACCCAGACGATGGCGGAATATGTACTGACTGATGCCGATTACGAAACGATCAGCTCTGCGGCGGCGAAGGCTGCCACTTCGGATGCTGAAAAAGCCTTGGCGAATGCCGTCAAGACGGATAAGGCTCTGAACGAGTTTGCATCGGCTGAGAAGTATGTTCCTTCCATCATCGCGAAGATGCTGCCTTCATGGGGGAAAGGCTCTTCGGTAGGAGTGACCTATAACTATCAGAATACTCCTTCCGATTACGTACTGGAGTATAGGACAGTGACTAATACTTCTTTGGGTGATAAGGATTATGAGGCTTTGTGGGGTGAAGGCTCTCCCGTGAAGTTCCTGGCTCCGGCACATGCTCCGGCTACCGTATTGCCCGAGTGGCTGGCCGGTCAGTATAAGGATGCGGCAAAAGGTGATCTTGTGCTGGTAGATTACAAATATGACGATGTTGATCCTGAATTTACAGGGGAGGACTTGTACTCTCAGGACTTTGAGTCGGTTACGGCCAATGAGGATATCGTGTTGGAAGGCTGGGAGCAGGTGACATTGAAAGGTGATAAAAAATGGCAGGGAAAGATCTATAGCAATAATGGTTATGCACAATTCTCGGCCAACAATTTTGAGGGTGAAGTGGATACTTGGTTCATTTCTCCGGCAGTAGCAGTGACGAGCAAAGATGCCGGACTGTCTTTCGACATAAAGTTCGGATACTATAATGCGGATTGTCTGGATGTATTGGTTTCCGATACATATGCGGGAAATGGTTCGATTGATATGGCACAGTGGACTAGCGTGAAAGACCAGTTCACTTTCCCTGAAGGGCCTGCCAACGGCTACAACGATAATTTTGTGAATGTAGGGAAAGCCGGTCTGGAGGCATACAATGGCAAAAGCGTTTATGTTGCGTTCCGCTATGTAGGCGAGGGGCCCAAGGCGAAAACCACTACTGTTCAGCTCGATAATGTAAGTATTTCATCGGCTGTATTGGCTCCGACGAATGAAAAGCCTTATAATGCATTGTATCAGTTTGACGGAACGGATTGGAAGGTTAAAGAAGATAGCAGATTGGTTGTAGTGGCTCCTGCCGATTATGACGCTATGGGAAGCCCGGGCAGTCATGATAACTTCAGCACTTCGGATGCTCCGGAGAATTATCTGCCCCAGTTCCTGGCTCAGAAATTTCCATATGCCCAGGAAGGGGATTCAAAAGCCGTCATGTACAAATATTATAATAAGGTAACGACGATTGAGGTGGACGAGTATTTGTTCAAGGAGGGTACATGGGTTCTGAATAACAATATTGAACTGAAAGAAAAAGTGAATTTTGTACATAATGGAACCGAGTGGTTGTTTGATCCGACGGTAACGAAATCATTGGCTTCCGAAGATTATTTGATTTTGGAAAATTGGGTGAAAGCGAATAAGGATGCCGGGTATATGGATGCCAAATATGGAAACTCGGAATACTGGTTCGGTGGCAGCTCTTATTATGTAAATTTCAATATCCAGTTGGCTAAACGCCGTTCGAATGACCCCGATGGGGTGGTGCCGGCAGATGATAAAGAGGCTGAGACTTATTTGTTGTCTATGGTTCAGGAGGGTATTGAACTGATCTTGGCAACAGAGTATCCTACAGCCGGCGCGCAAGTAAGTGGGGTTGATTGTTTCTATGTCATTTCTGCAAAAGTGTATAATGGGCTTGAAACATTTACTTATACTTATACTTTCAAAGGTTTAGGAAATGCTAAATTTGAACTGCAAGGTGAGCCTGAAGTAACAAAATAAGGTTTTAAACTTGAAGATAAATAAAGTGGGTGTCAAAAACTCAGTTTTTGAAAATATGAACTTATAATCTGAAATTTGAGCATCCTAAAAGACTAAAGAAAGGGTCGTATCATTACTCCATACAGAGCTTGATACGATCCTTTTACGTGTTATAATTACTATCTGTAACTTTTCGGGGCTGTCCTTTTTGTTTTGACATCTCCCTTCTCCTATCCCCAAGTTATTCAGGAACAGCAACATTCAACTACTTCATTCCCCCTCATTAAACCCCAGGCCCTGCTGTTCGGGCTTCAGCTTCTCTGTCAGGAAATTGGTATGCTCCCACTTCGGTTCGGGCGGATTATGATCCAAGGTCCTCTCCTCGGTAGGCGTGTAACGTCCGTTGTAAGTGCTGAAGGCGAAAAAAGCATCTCCCGGTCCGCCCAGATGGTCGAAACGTACCTTGGCCACACGCACCAGCACCTGCCCCAGTTCATCGTTACGGTCTATCACCATTCCATAATCCGTCTTGTTGAAAAAGGCCGCCGAGCCGTTGATATCATACAGCGTGGGCACAGGCCAGCGTTTGCTTCCCGGTTCGCGGCGCAACTTGGTGGGATGCGCCACCAGGATGAGCAACACCTTGTGCTTCACGGCAAAATTGGAGAACTCATCGAAGATGCGGCTGATGTACTGCGTTTCCGTTTCCCAGTCGGGAATCTGATGCTCGAAGCGGTTGAAGGGGTCCACTACCAGCACCTTCACTCCTTTCCGGCTTACCAGTTGGGCGGCAATGCGGAGCACGCTCTCTACCGAGAAGTCCTCTTTCGGCATAATGGAGAAGACACTCTGTGCCAGGTAACGGATGGCCTGTCCGGCTTCCGGCAACGGCATCCCCTTGTGTTCGAAACGCTTGCCCACCACGCGGCGTATCAGCTTGCGGTAGTGATAGGCCAGCGGGGTATTCTCCGGACTGAAATAGCCCACCTTCCAATCGTGGCGCAGGAGCAGGCGCATGGCAATTTCGTCCACAAACTCGCTTTTTCCGCTGCCGGGAACGCCTGTGACCGTGAGCACAAAACCACGCTCGAACTTGATCAGCCGGTCCAGATTCTCCAGTCCCGTATCGGCTCCTTCCGGCATTCCGTTGTAATAAATATCCATCAGCGTATCCCATTCGTCCATGGGGCAGAAGACTCCTTCCAACGGGATTTCCGCCGCCTGCTCCACCTGTTGGCGAAGCCTCGGAAGATCGTACTTCAACAGATACTCGTTGGCATCCTTGCAGCCTTCCCCCCAGGCCACCACCTTGCAGCGGTCCACGCCCAGGCGGCGCACCAGTTCGTCGCGTAACTCCACTCCGCGCTTGTCGGTATCCATGGCCAGGATGATTTCCGCCTTGTCATCGAAGTGCGACTCCACGAAGCGGTCCAGCCACTGAAGGTTCGCGCCTCCGGCTCCGTTGGGTACGGACACCACTTCTTCCAGTCCTGCGGCTATCAGGCTGAGGGCATCTATCTCGCCTTCGGTGATGTAGCACTTTTCCTTTCCTTTTATGGCGTCTATGTTCCAAGGAATCAGCTCGGCTCCTTTCACCATCTTGAAATGCTTTGCGGCATCCCGGAATTTCATGTTTTTCATTACTCCGTCCTCCAGGTAAGGGAAGCAGATGCAGGCTTCTTCCTTGCCGGTCTGCGGCAGGAATTCCAAGCGTTCCTCTATCTTCATCCTTGTCAGGACGTCCATCGGAATACCTCGTCTGCCGACCATGTATTCCATCATTTCTCCATTCATAATTTGTTTGTTTTTATTAATTACCGGGCATACGTAATGTACAGGCGGTTGCAGGGGGATGTGCGGTTTGCGTTGCGCCGTGTTATGGTGCTGCGATGCTGTATCGTGGTGCTGCGACGTATTACGTTGCTGCGGTGCTGCATCGTGGTGCTGCGCCGTGTTATGGTGCTGCGATACTGTATCGTGGTGCTGCGCCGTGTTACGTTGCTGCGATGCATCCTTCTGCTGTTTCTGCCGTTCCCGGTCTTGTTGTTTCTGTTCTCTTTTCCACATCTCGTCCTCGTTCCACGCTATGGCGAAATCACAATGAAAGCATTTCGCCCATCCCCCTTCACGGGTGATATGCACACTGAACGAAGGATCTTTGGGATTGCTTCGCGTTGCGGAACATTCGGGACAAGGCATACGGAAATGGTCCTTTCTGCGCGGCAGGCTTTTCAGCCACCGCACATAATCTGCATGTTCTTCGCGCGTCATATCCAGCTCTGTTTCAGGTTATCCCAGGTGGCACGTCCGTTGGGGCGCGGGGGTGCATCGGCAGGAAGAGGAACTCCGCAATACGAACGTTCGCCGGTCAGCGGATTGTACGTTTCGTAGGGCGAGAGCGATGTCGATTCATTCTGCATCCGGCTTCTTTCTTTCAGCTTTTCTTCCAGAAAAAGACGGGTGGGCCTTTCTCGGCGGATGTAGTTGGCGAAATAAGCTTCGGCTTCGGACACGGAAGTGATTCCTCCTGTGTTTCCTTGTGCCACGACATGTTTCTTGAACAGATCACGAATAAAAGAAAGATTGTTCAAAAAGAGTTCCTTCAAACCTGACATCATCCCCACAGCCTCCAGCCAACTCTGAGTAATGAAAGCTTCATTGATGCATTGTTCCCATCGGGGTATCGTTTCGGACAATTCGGAAAATCGGGGAAGTTTATCAACAGCAGCAACAGCAATTATTTCTTTTTCTTTGTTATTGTTGTTTTTCTTCTCTCCTCTATTCTTTTCTTCTCTTATAAAGCTTTGCTTAAAGCTTGCTTGCAAGTTCTTTCCATAACACTCATTATCAATACTTTGAATCACATTTTTGACTGAATTTTCATTTGTATTTTTTGCAGTCGTATTTTTCATACTTTCCGCACTACTTTTCACGTTGCTTTCCGTGCTGTTTTCCTTGTAGATTTCCTTATTATAATCCGAATGGATTGGCTTGCTGCTCTCCATGCAGACAGTCTTGTTACTATCTACATTGCTGCTTTCCATATAAATTCTCTCCTTGCTATCCATACTGGGTGCACCACTGCTTTTCAGGTAGACTTCCTTGTTATTATCCATGCAAGGTACACCACCACTTTCCATGTAGGCTTCCCCGTTATTATCCACGCAGAACGCATCACCGCTTTTCAGGTAGGCTTCCCCGTTATTATCCACGCAGGGTGCATCATTACTTTTCATGTAGACTTCCCCGTTATTATCCACGCAGGACGTATCACCGTTTTTCCCTTCGTTGATTCTGCCCCTTCCTATTGTAGACGCAGTTGCTTTTGCAGATGCTTTCACCGTACTTTTCTTACTGCTTCTCCCTCCCTTACTGCCGGCAGCGGCACGTTGCTCGGAAAGTTTGCTCTGATATCCCATCACCTCGTCCAGATACAGACATCGGAAATACCCGTCCTCTGTAATGAGAAACAAATCGAAGTCCTTAATAAGATGTTGCAGATTTTCCACGGTAGCTCCCCACTGATCGGCCAGCAAATCCAGTTCGTTAAAATCATGTTTGTATTCCTGCTGTTTTCGCAGAAACAATATCGTTTCAAGATACAACCCCAGCCCCATGCATTTCATATCGGCATTCAGCTTCATCATTTTGTAATCCGACATCAAGCTGCAATTCAGCCGGATAAACTGCTCTGTATAATCCATTTCTTTTGTGTGTTAGTATAAATATAACGCAAAGGAACGCAAAATATAAATAGGGCGTTGCTCACAAAAACAAGCAATTGTTAATAAACATTTCCTATCTTTGCCGAGACATTTTGTAAGTAGCTATGTTTATGCTGTTTACAAATCATTATTTAATAATTTAATTTTTAGTAACATGAAAAAAATTTGAGATCATCAGCACTTGCATCGGTAATGCCGTGCGAAGAAGCGATTTAAACCCCAACAACTTGGAAGACAAAGGTGCGATAGGCCGGTCCACCGCCACCAAAATTCGAGACGGAAAGATTGTGACTCCAAATTCTTACTTCAAACTGATGAAATGGATGGAAAAGGAGAAACCGGAGGTTTACAAAGAAGCCATGGAGCACATCCTGAAAGAACTGGGCAAGCTCAAAATGGAAGAGTAACCTCCCGGCTTCCCGGAAACGGGAATTTTCCCCGGTAAACGTGGGGAAACGGGAAACCGCCATAGAGCGCCTCTGTATGGAGACTGCCTCTATGGCGGTTTTTGCACCCGGAATAGCTGTTTTATTATCTTTGCAACAGTTGGATATAAGAAAGGTAAACCCTCAAATTAGGGCTTACGTAAATCATCTGCATATTCCTCAGCCGACATATTTCCGCCCCAATCGCCTTCGTAACAAGCAAAAGGATCTTCTGTTTCAATATCCTG
>OLVS01001003.1_pt1 | contig 10323 bp, 5 predicted proteins | sample 1644121 | NCBI WGS metagenome assembly OLVS01 (sample SAMEA103958121, study PRJEB25191) | human gut metagenome
TTACAGCTGGAGGGCAGAAAAGCTACTCAGATACCGGGTCCCAATGGAGGGGGGACCGCATTACGTAAGACAATTATCCATGGAAAGGAAGTTTTACTCCAGATGTCTTACCGTCCACTCAGTGTTTTCACCCGGGATATGGTTACTAATCGTTGGAAATTTAGCCATAATGTAGAAGGATTCTCTAATTTGATCAAATCGTTTGAGGTTGACCCTACCGGCAATATATGGGCTAGCCATATGTATAAAGGTATCTATCGTCTTCGCTTGAATGAGGATTTGAGGAGCGTGAAAGAGATGGAGTATATCGGAAAACTGGAGGAAGGTAATGAGAGTGGTACGATTAATGTAATGAAATTACGCGGACGTATTGTTTTCTCGGATGGGAGTAAGTTTTATACTTATGAGGATTTGACTGGAAAGATCGTTCCTTATGATTTGTTGAATGAGGATTTTCCCGAGTTAAGCGATACCTATCGGGTTGTTTCCTTGAATAATGATTTATATTGGTTTATCCGGAATTCGGAATATGTATTGTTAGGATATGAGTCCGGGCGATTCCAGTTAAAACAGCGTATTCCTTTTACTTTGTTTGATAATCCGACCATAGAGGATAGGGGAAATATTTATGTGGCTTCCGACGGGACGTCTTATTTTTGTCTAAACGGGGGGATCGCTCGTTATGACAGATACCGGAATTATGTGGATACGACTCGAGTTCCATTAAGTTTGTCGCAGGTAAGGGCCTATAATCGGCATGAAAATGAGTTCGCTCCGCTCCCTTGCAAGGGAGCGGACGCACCGGAAGCCGGTGCGTCCGTATTGAGTTATAGCTATAATACGATTCTTTTTAAGTTTTCGTATCCGGATTTTACGGGGCGCCGTTTCCTGATCTATTATAAACTGGACGGGTTTGATAATGAATGGATAGAAGGCACCAGTAATTTTCAACGGACTTATTCTAATTTACCGTATGGTAATTTTGTGTTACATGCGGTTGTGAAAGACGATCGAGGAAAAGAGCTATCTTCTCTGTCTTATCCATTCAAGATCGAACGTCCATTTTATAGCTCTTGGTGGGCGCTGATCATCTATTTTGCTTTGTTTTTATGTATACTGGTCGTATTAGTGAGAATGTATACGATGTGGATTGTCATGCGTGAGAAAAAAGTTAACGAGGAGCAAAAGAGATTGCAAGAAGAGCAATTGAGGGCGCAAGAGCAATTAATTGTCAAGCTAGAGAATGAAAAATTAGAAAATGACCTTACTTATAAGAGTAAGGAATTAGCCAGTGCTACTTTGTCTGTTATCTCTCATAATGATTTCCTTGAAGGTCTAAAAAAGGAAATACAAGCTCAACAATTATCGGGAAGTTATACGAAACGATTCTTCGATAAGCTCATCCGCATGATCGAAGAGAATATATCAGGCGAGGATGAATGGGCCATTTTCCAGACTAATTTCGATCGTATCCATGAAAAGTTCTTTACGAATCTAAAAGAGCGGTATCCCGATTTGACTCCGGGCGATTTACGATTATGCGCTTTATTACGTTTGAATATGCCAACTAAGGATATGGCTCGTATGCAAAATCTTTCCGTACGTGGTATCGAGGCGGCGCGCTATCGATTGCGTAAAAAACTAAATCTACCGGAGGGCCAAAGCTTGGTAGATTTCATGATCCAGTTCCACTAAGATATTTCATAGTTATGAATGAAAAATATCATAACTATGAAATAAGAAAATCATAACTATGAGTTTTCCTTGTCATTTTTGTTTTCCCATATTTAGTGAAATGTGTTTAGTAACATATAATGTTCTCCTTTTGAATTAACAAATGTATTATAACTGAAAATAAGACAATTAATATGTATTGCAGTAGTATAAAAGTAGTAATTTTCTGCTTGCGCAAGGCTTGCAGTAGTGTTGAAGTATACAAAAATTTGCCCTTTTTTAGGTTTGGGTGTTCATTTGCTTCAAATTTAATAATGAGTGTAAAAACAAATGTTCAACTTTAAAACTAGAATGAATGAAAGCTAAATTAATGCTTTGTTTATGCCTGTTACTTGCTGCGACTACTATGTTTGCGCAGAATCTGACAGTTACTGGTGTGGTAACTGAAAAGGCCACAGGATACCCGGCTATCGGGGTAAGTGTTTTGGTTAAGGGTACGACGAATGGTACCATAACCTCTATGGATGGAGACTATACTTTGAGTAATGTTCCCAAGAATGCGACTTTAGTATTTAGTTATGTAGGTATGACTACACAAGAAGTTCCGGTTAACGGACAGACTGTAGTAAATGTTCTTATGAGTGAGGATACGCAAAACTTGGAAGAGGTTGTCGTTATCGGTTATGGTACGAGTAAGGCTAAGGATTTGACAGCTCCAATTGCCGTGATCAAGGCTGATGAGATTACGAAACATGCGACATCATCTCCGATGAGTGCTTTGCAAGGAAAAGTGCCGGGTGTGCAGATTACGAATAGTGGCCAGCCAGGTTCCGGTCCTTCCGTACGTATTCGTGGTATCGGTTCTATGAATACGGATAGCCAACCTTTGTATGTTGTAGATGGAATGTTCTTTGATAATATTGATTTCTTGAATAATAGTGATATTCAAGATTTGTCTATTTTGAAAGATGCTTCTGCCGCTTCTATTTATGGTGTACGTGCGGCGAATGGCGTAGTCTTGGTTACGACAAAGAAAGGTGCGTTGAATCGTCCTGCTACGGTTACTTATGATGGTTATGTTGGCTTTCAAAAGGCTACGAATGTATTGAAAATGGCTAATAGTGAGCAATATGCGACTATGATCAGTGAGATGGGTAATGAAACCTTACAGGCTGTTGTAAATAACGCTAAAAATGTTTGGGGAACACTTCCGAATACAAACTGGTATGATGAGATCTTACATACAGCTTTAACTCACAACCATTCTTTAGACATTTCTGGAGGTACTGAAAAAGCTACTTATTCTGTGGGTACCTCTTATTTGTATCAAGATGGTATCTTGGATTCTAAAAATGATTACTCTCGTTTCAATTTGCGTACGAAAGCGGATTATAAGGCTTTTGATTGGTTGAAAGTAGGAGCTAACGTTGTTTTGAGCAACTCTACGCAAAACTTGCCAAACGGCGAGGTTTGGTTAGCAGCTTTCCGTACACCGGGTATTATTCCTGTATATGATGAAAATAGCTCCTTGAATCCGTATCCTACGAAATATGGTTCTCCTGCCCAAATCGGTTTGAGTGAGTATTACTACAATCCGGTTGCTCAAGCGGAGTATTATGATTCTAAAAATTCAATGTTGCGCGTAATGCCTTCTTTCTATGCGCAATTCGACTTCTTGCCGGAGAATAAGTTATTCTTTAAAACGGCTTATAGCCAAGATATCAATGTTATTCAGACAAGAGCTTATACTCCAGAATTTTTGGTTGGTGGAACTCAGTTGAATTCGACTCCCCTTTTGAATAAGAAGAATGATATTTATCACAGTTGGATTTTAGATAATACATTGACCTATACAGATACGTTCGGTGATCATGGTTTAACCGCGATGTTGGGTCAATCCGTACGTGAAGAGAACTGGCGTAACCTATGGGGAGAAGCTACAGGTGTTCCGGGCGGACACGAGGAATATTACTATTTGAATCAAGGTAATGCGGATGGACGTAAAACTGGCGATGACGGTACGACTTATCGTGGTGTTTCTTGGTTCGGTCGTGTATCTTATGATTATAAAGGCAAATATTTATTGTCTGCTACAATGCGTGCTGATGGTTCTTCCAAATACCAAGAGAAATGGGGTTATTTCCCTTCTGTAGGTGCTGCTTGGAATATTTCAGAAGAAGGATTCATGAAAGATCAGAAATGGGTTGATTATCTGAAATTACGTGCGAGCTGGGGTAAGTTAGGTAACGATAAGGTTGCGGCTAGTGATGGTTTCGCTTCCATTACGCAAGATATGGGTACCTCTGGTATATTTGGAGGAAGCGCTGTTCCTGGTTATACGAACTTGGTTTATTTTAGTTGGTTAGGTTGGGAAGTCGTGAATGAGACGAACGTCGGTTTAGATTTTCGTACGTTGAATAGCCGTTTGACAATAGAGGCAGACTGGTATTATCGTTTGACTCAAAATGCCGTGATCGACGCTCCTCTGCCAATGGGTGCCGGTAACTTATTAGGTAACAGAGGTGAGATTTTGAATACAGGTGTTGAGTTGTCTTTTAACTGGGCTGATAAGATCGGTAAAGATTTCTCTTACTACATTGGAGCAAACTTGACAACCTTGCACAATGAGGTAAAAGATTTGAATGGTTTATCTTATTTATATGGTGGTTCTGCGGAGTTCCGTACGATTTCTCAAGTTGGTGGTGAGTTGAATGCTTACTATGGATATGATATTGAGGGTGTTTATCAGAATGCCGCAGAGGTCGCTGCTGATCCGATTGCTGTAGCAAATGGTTTGGAGCCCGGAGATTTCAAGTATGTTGACCAAAATAAGGATGGTAAGATTGATAATAAAGACCGTGTAACATTGGGTTCTTATATCCCGAACTTCAATTACGGTATCAACTTAGGATTCTCTTACAAGAATTTCGATTTCTCTATGGTTATGCAAGGTGTAGCTGGAAACCAGATCGTAAACCGTAAACGTGGTGACCGCCGTTGGCACTCTGAATTGAACTATGACTTAGATCAGTTCGAGAATCGTTGGACAGGTGAGGGTTCTACTAACGAATATATGTCTGCGAAAGGTTCTGTAAAACCTTGGAATATCTCTAACTTTAACTCATTCTATGTAGAAGATGGTTCTTATTTCCGTATTCAGAATGTACAAGTTGCTTATACATTCCCGAAGAAAGACTTTGGAAAATTCAAGATGCCGAGCATTCGTTTGAGCTTGACTGCTGATCGTCCTTTAACTGTTTTCAAGGCAAACAGCTTCAGCCCAGAGTTGGGTAGTAAGAACGAGAAAGGTGAGATAGCATCTTCTTCTTATGGATTTGATGAGCGTGTATATCCTTTAGCATCTTCTTATACGTTAGGTCTTCGTATTATTTATTAATCTTTAAATGCTAATCAGAAGTATATGAAAAATATATTAAAAAAACAGATTTTATGGGCTATCCCTTTAGCCTTTTCATTGCTGACATCCAGTTGTAGTGATTACTTGGATAAGCTTCCAGAGAATACTGTAGAGGTAGAGGGTATTGATTATACGAATAAATCGAATATGTATATGCCTGTTTCCGGTGTATATGCGACCGCTCGTGGTTATCTGGGGTCTTGGTCCTCGTATGGATGTATCATAGTTCGCGGTGACGATGTGAATAAAGGAGGATCTCCTACGGACCAGATTGAGTATGAGTATGCTAGTAAATTCCAGTATGATCGTTTGACTACTTTCTGGGCATTAAGTGGCCTTTGGGGAAACTGCTATTATGTTGTCTCTACTTCTAATTCAGCATTGGAGTCTTTAGAGAATTATGCTAAACATTTGACGAGTGAGTCAGACAAGCAATTAAACGCTCAATATGCTGCTGAAGTTCGCTTTTTCCGAGCATATGCTTATTTCCAGTTGGTAAATTTATTTGGCGATGTGCCTCTTTTGTTAGACAATCAAGAACTGAATGTATTCAAGAATACGAAAGAGGATGTAAAGAAGTACATTTATGACGAGTTGGATTATTGTATAGCAAACTTACCGGCTATTCGTCCGAATGAGTCTGAGCATCCGGGAGCGGTTACAAAATATACCGCTGAGATGTTGAAAGCGAAACAGAAGATGTATGATAATGAATGGGATGAGGTATTGGCCTTGACCGAGGATATCGTCAATAGCGGAAAGTTTGAGTTGTATAATGACTTCTATGAGTTGTTTAAGATTCCGGGAAAATTGTGTAATGAGTCTTTGCTAGAGTATCAATTTACTGACTTTGGAAATGGAAGTGGTGATATCGTTTCTTCTGACAACTGGTTTGCGTTCCAAGGTCCTCGTGGAGAGGCTCCTATCTCTGGATGGGCATTTATTGAGCCGACTGAGAAAATCCGTAATTTATTCTCTAAACGTGGTGAAGCGGTTCGTGCGGAAACAACGTTCCTCATGACGGATGCCACTACTCGTGACGGTGATTATATTCCTGTCGCTCAACCGGGTGAACCGACTGCTTATAATGGAAAGGCTTATACACCGGCTAATCAAATGACTCCGGGACGTACTGGATATGGCGATAATAATAATATCCGTGTATTCCGTTATGCTGATGTGTTGTTAATGAACGCTGAGGCTAAAGTTCGTAAGGGACAAAATGGAGACGCTCCATTAAACTTGGTTCGCGAACGTGCTGGTTTAGCTCCGATTGCAAATGCGACTTTGGATCAAATTCTGGAAGAGCGTCAAGTTGAGTTGGCATTGGAATGGGGCGAACGTTTCTTCGATTTAGTCCGTACGGACAGAGCCACTCAAGAACTTCCGGGTTTTGTGAAAGGAGAAAGCGAATATTATCCGATACCACAGGATCAAATTGACTTGAATCCTAACTTAGAAGCTGAGCCTGTGCCTTTTGAGCCGGAAGTAACAGAGTAATATAAGATTCTCATTATTTACTAGACCTTTGTAGTTTGGCAAGGCGGTGTCAACCCGTTTGGCACCGCCTATTTTATCTCAAATCATATCTTTATTTATATAAATATCAGCATCATGAAACACATCGCATTACTAACTACTCTCTTATTATCCGCCAGCTTGCAAGCGGTGGAGAAACCTTACGACTATGTTTTCTTCGAGAATAGCTTGATGAAAGGGGATTACTTTTATTCTCAAGCGAAATATACCTCACCTTCTTGGATTAAAAATGCGAGACATCATCTTCCGGTTGCCGGCTCTGTCGCTTTTACGCCCGGCAATTCCTTGGAGCTTACCTATGTATCCGCTCCCGGTGGAGATTGGTATAGCGAGATACAATATTGCCCGGTCCGTGGCAATGACTTCTTTCGTGAGCCTTCTACGCTCTCTATGCAAGTGCAGTTGAGAGAGAGCATGAATGCTGCCGCTCTTCCCAATATCGCTATTCGTTATGCGGACAGCACGTATACCCAATACCTAAACCTGAGAAATTATCTGAAAGATACACGTCCCGGCGTATGGCATTCCGTATCCATTCCTTTGAAGGATTTCGGATTAAACGCCGTGAACGATACGAACATCAAGAAATTAGCGGCTGTAGCCCTTCGTCCCGGTACGGCCGATGGAAACGAATATACGATTTATCTGGACGATATAGAGCTTTTGCCGGCTTCCCTCCCGTCGGTAAGTACCTTAAACGCTCCGGTCTTGCAGGAAGCTAAGGCTTATGAGCGTCATATCGATATTAAATGGGTTCCTCAATCAAAGGAGGATATAAAATACTATCGCATTTACCGTTCTTTCGACGGGATCACTTACCAGCCGGTCGCTGTCCGCCGCCCTTGGATGAATCGTTATACCGATTTCTTGGGAGAGGTTGGTAAAAAGGCTTATTATAAGGTGACGGTCGTGGATTATGCGCTGAATGAATCCAATGATTCCCAGACAGTCTCGGCCACTACCTATCCAATGACGGACGAGCAATTGCTGGATATGGTACAGGAAGCGAACTTCCGTTACTATTGGGAGGGAGCGGAGCCAAATAGCGGTCTTGCCCGTGAGAATATTCCCGGACGGAATGATATGATCGCTACCGGGGCTTCCGGCTTCGGTATCATGGCGATCGTGGCGGGTATCGAACGGGGATTTATCACCCGGGAAGAGGGCGTACAGCGTTTCTTGAAAATCACTTCTTTCTTGGAGAAAGCGGATAAATTCCATGGGGCGGTCTCTCACTTTATTGATGGGACAACCGGGAAGACGGTCGCTTTCTTCGGCCCGAAAGATAATGGAGGTGATTTGGTGGAGACCTCTTTCTTATTCCAAGGGCTGTTAACGGCTCGTCAATATTTCAACCAAGAGAATGACAAGGAGAAACAAATCCGTAAGAGCATCGATTCTCTGTGGAAGAACGTGGAATGGAGCTGGTATAAGCAATTTAAGGACAGCCCATATCTATATTGGCACTGGTCTCCAGATCAGGCGTGGGTGATCAATCATAAATTGATCGGCTGGAATGAGACCATGATTACCTATATGTTGGCTATCATGGGGCCGAAATACGGAATCTCTCCGGAGATGTATTATAGCGGCTGGGCCAGCCAAGAGGAGTATGCGCAAGAATACCGTGCCGATTGGGGGCGTGTAGAAGATGGTAAGATGTATACGAATGGCAATACTTATTATGGGGAGAACTTGAAAGTAGGTGTCTCTAATGGAGGTCCTCTTTTCTTTATCCATTACTCCTATCTCGGGCTGGACCCACATAAGTTCACGGATAAGTACACGAATTATTTCGAGAACAACCAGAAAATGGCAAAGATCAATCAACGGTATTGTATCGAGAACCAAGGGGGGTATGTAGGTTATGGAGAAGATTGTTGGGGATTGACCGCCAGCGATTTCGCTTGGAACTATCAAGCTCAGGAGCCGATGCCGCACAGGGATAACGGAACGATGGCACCTACGGGCGCTCTGGCTTCTTTCCCTTATACGCCGGACGCTTCCATGAAAGCCTTGCGGAATTATTATCGTAACCATGGCAGCTTCTTATGGGGTGAGTACGGTTTCCGGGATGCTTTCAACTTGACTGTAAATTGGGTGTCTCCCTTATTTATGGGATTGAATCAAGCGCCTGTAACGGTTATGATCGAGAATTACCGTACGAATCTGTTGTGGAACCTTTTCATGAGCCATCCGGATGTCCAGAAAGGTATCCAAAAGATTCAATCCATAAAATAATAATGCGACAAAAAACAACAATAACTTATCTTGAACATAATATGCTGGCATGTAATAGAATAAATAGGGCTATCGCTTCTTGGAAAAAACATGTACGTGTTTTCTCGGAAACATGTACGTCTTTTTCGGAAAACACGTACATGTTTTTCCGGAAAGACGTAGGAGTTTCTAGCGCTTCCTTAAAAGCCTACAATAAGTGTATGCTCGTATCACTCCTTGCCTCTTTCTTTGCGGTCTCTACCGTAAACGCTCAAGTAAACGAGCGGGGAGATTCCGTGATCGTGATCAAAGGGCAGGTAAGCGATTACTATATTACCGTATCCCCAGAGCATTTTCTGGAAGGTACGATTACCGGACCGGACGGCAAGCCCTTGGAAGGCGCTACAGTGATGTTCACGGCTAGCCCGGTTCATTATACCACCGATGCGACAGGCTATTATAAGATACAAGCAAGCCGCTACGATCATGAGTTATTCGTGTATTATCCGGGGATGAAGTACGCTTATCGCACGTTTGGCGATAACGATACGAAAATAGATATCCGGATGGAAGCGGATCCTCGTACGGGTAAAAGCTCCTCAGCAAGCCACCCGCTGGTTCGACGCTACGGCCGATCATCCCTCTACCTATTGCAACCCGATGAATTTGAGCTACTGCTTCCGGGCGAATCTGCCGGATTTGGTAAAGAATGGCTCTTTCCGCTCTACGGCCGATCCGATGATGGTCATGTATAAAGGGGAATATTTCCTTTTCGCCACGAACCAAGCCGGATTCTATTATTCCAAGGATTTGAGCAATTGGGAGTTTGTATTCGCCGGTTTCCAACGTTATCCGGAAGATGACGACTTGTGCGCTCCGGCCGCTTTCGTAAGTGGAGATACCTTGTTCTATACCGGTTCTACCTATGCGGGATTGCCTATTTGGTATAGTACGAACCCGAAAAGCGGAAAGTTCAAGCGGTATGTGGAGAAAACGGCTCTTCCTAGCTGGGACCCGGCATTTTTGCTGGATGATGACGGACGTTTGTATATGTACTATGGTTCAAGTAATGAGTTTGCTTTGAAGGGAGTGGAATTGGATCGCCGTGATTTCCACCCGATCAGCAAGATCCAAGAGATCATGATGCTGCGCCCGGAAGAACACGGATGGGAACGTTTCGGGATGAACAATGACGATAGTACGACTTTAGCGCCTTTTACGGAAGGAGCTTTCGTGACCAAGCATAACGGTAAATATTATTTCCAATACGGTGCGCCGGGAACGGAGTTCAAGGTCTATGCGGATGGTGTCTATGTATCCGACAAGCCGATGGGCCCGTTCACCTACCAGAAACATAACCCGATGAGCTATAAGCCGGGAGGTTTCGTACAAGGTGCCGGTCATGGTGGTACTTTCGAGGATGCGTATGGCAATTACTGGCATGTGGCTACTTGCATGCTTTCTTTGAAATA
>OLVS01001013.1_pt1 | contig 10219 bp, 10 predicted proteins | sample 1644121 | NCBI WGS metagenome assembly OLVS01 (sample SAMEA103958121, study PRJEB25191) | human gut metagenome
GTGCGGAGCTCATGGGCGACCGTCCCTGCATGGAAGCGGCGCTGCCGGTATTCCAGGCTGCCAATCCCGCACTGGCCGTGATCGACGAATACATTGCCGAAGCCAAGGGCTTCAATTATCCGGGTGATCAGGCGTTTACTACCGATCTGGTAAACGCTCTGCAGGCCCATATTCACGCTGGCGACACGACCAGCGCCGCGGATGTGCTGAAAACGCTGGCGGCCACTTACGGAAAGTAAGAAGCTGTTCTGATCCAATCGTTACAAAAGGAAAGAAAAAGCCTCCTGTCACAGAACCGGCTCTGTGGCAGGAGGCTCTCTTTGGAAAGACGAACATTTGCGTAAAACGAAAAGGAGAAAGAGCGGTCGCACTGACCGATGATATAAACTGCAGGGGAGGATTTCCTACGATCGAGGATGCCTTTGCTCTTCTGAGAGATCGTCCGACAGGGGAAGCCGACGATACACGATGGAATCGTAAGCAGAGTCGCATATGGGCTTGACTTCCTAAAACCCCCGGCAGAGGGCATCACTTCCTGCACTTTCACAATGGAATGCTTTAGTCTGTCTTTGGGGCTGACCAGAACGGATCACTTCTTTACGAAGAAAATGCCAAAATGGGATTTTTATGCTTGACTTTTCCAAAAGCCTGTGTTATGATTAATGACGTCGTCGGAAGACGGTGTACAACGAATGGTCGCATGGCTCAGTTGGTAGAGCACATCGTTCACATCGATGGGGTCACAGGTTCGAGTCCTGTTGCGACCACCACACGCCTGGCAAGCTTGCTTGTCAGGTTTTTTTTGAGGAGAGATACTTATGAAAACTGATGAATTGGATCAGCTTGTCGTTCATACAGAAACAAAAGATATCACACTGTCGCAACTTCGAGAGATGGTTGATGCTAATGATATTATTGTCAATCCCGAATATCAGCGTAACTATGTGTATGATGATAAACGAGCATCATTGCTGGTTGAGTCTATTTTATCGGCATTCCGATCCCCATCATTTATTTATGCGAGGAAGATGATGGAATTTATTCCGTTATTGATGGTCAACAGCGGATTATGTCTTTTACCCGCTATTTGAAAAATGATTTTTCTTTATGTGGTCTGACCACCCTGAGCGCCTTAAACGGCCTTTTTTTTCGTGATCTGGATAAACCCATGCAGCGCCGACTCCGGGCAAAATCTCTCAAAGCCATTTGCCTCGACCGCGATTCTCAGGAGCTTAAATATGAAATTTTTTCCCGACTGAACCTCGGTGCAGTAAAACTGAAGGATCAGGAGGTTCGTAACTGTATTTTCCGTGGCAGTTTTAATTCAATGTTACGGCGCATTGCCGATACCGATGAAAACGTGAAAGCTCTTTTCCATTATACCGATAACTCACGTATGGAATTCGAAGAACGTATCTTGCGTTTTTTTGCAATGCGTGATTTTTATCATATTTCAGGTACTTTTAAGAATACCATGAATCAGTTTATGACCAAGCACCAAAATGATTCTGACGATGAAATTTATGAGATGGAAAATCAATACCGTTCAGTTATGGATACCATCAAACAGGTTCTCGGTTGCGAAGCGTTTTTCTTTCATGGTGAACGTGCAAGTAAGTTTAATGGCGCTGTTTATGATTCTATCGTAATTCCTTTTTCACTTTTTCCGAAGCGTTCGCTTCTACAACATGCCGATAAAATTCGGGATGGCATTTTCAACATGAAAGAAAACGATGCAGAGTACCGTGAAAATGTTTATGTCGGAACCAATGCAGGACGTCGTGTGCGCAGTAGAATCACAAAAGTCATCAATATCATTACTGGCTGCATAGACCCTTGTGAGATAGATATGCCTCGCACCTTTGATGAAAGCATTCGCCAGGAGCTCTTTCACCGCAATCCCGTTTGTGCAATTTGTGGAAATAAAATTCTAACCATAGAAGACTGCGAAGTTGATCACATCATCCCCTTCTCAAAAGGTGGTCCAACCTCGATTGAAAATGCTCAATTAACGCATCGCACATGCAACCGAATCAAAAGCGATAAAATAAAAACTTTGCTAGATGTCAGTTTTGAGTCTGATGAAGGCAACTACTAAATAAAGCATAACACTCCCCCTCTCGTTCTAAAAAACAGTCTGACACGCTGGAACCTTTGATAGATTATAACAGTGTTTGGTATCCGACATAAGCTGATCCGTCCTTATTCGCCGCGCCATAACGGCAAGGTCGAGCGCAGCCATCGCGAAGATCAGAAGCGCTTTTACTCCTGTCACGCCTTTTATTCTCTGAATGACTTTGCAAAGCAACTCGCCGTCCATAACCACCGTTCTAACAACTTGCCCATGAGACCCCTCCGCTGGATGTCGCTCTCAAAGTTCACTGTCCAATATGTTTGACAAAACTACAAGTGCACAGTTATGACATTTCCGACTGCACGGCTTCCGGCACGATCACGGCGGAGGCTGACATTAGCAAGGCCGAAATCGGTTCTCTGATCGGCCGTGCCTATCGCTGCACGCTTGCCGAAACGGCGGTTTCCGCTGTGACGCTGAACGGTGCAAAGTTTGGTCACGTCGGCATGGAAATGCAGTAAAATCATAGCGGCTTTCCGGCACTCCGGCTTGAGTTGGAGCGCCGGGGGTGAAGCGGCTCTCTATCAGGTGCAAATGCGCCCGCTACTGCACCCGGCAGAGGGCTGCGTCTCTTGTATCATGGTTTACTGGATTCGCCAGAAAGATTTCACTATGGATTTTCACAAAAAGAAGTAAAATCAACAAGGACTCATGGCAGTATGATATGGATTACTGCCATGAGTCCATTTTTCCCAAAATGCAGGCTGACTTTGACCGTTCAAGCGGCAAGGCAGCAGAAAAGTTTTTTGTTTGCGAAAAAAGGTACCATCGAAAAATTTTTTCATAGTAAGGGACATTCGCATGGGTTTTCCCGGAATAGCTCTATAGCGTTACTGTGCTTAGGAGCTTTACGGCATTCCGGGAAGCTGATCCAACACTTTCAGCCCTAAACCCTCCAAATACTGGCGGGCAGCCTGAAAGCGCTTGCTCCATGTCATCATTTCCGCGTTATGGGCGTCCACACCAATAATCGCCTCATTTCCCATCCGCGCGGCGATCTCCCAGAAGCAGGTAGTGGGGTAGCCAACGCCGTGATAGTTTCCAATGGCTCTATAGTGATTCCCCTGCAGGTTATACAAGCGTTTCATCCAGATCCGCGAAAAGGCCGAGGGGTGGCGTATCGGAGGAGAAGCTGCTTAACTTTTCCCGGCATAGCCGTTTCCGTCGAAAAGACCCTGCCTCGTGCAGGGTCTTTCTTTTTTCAGAATATCCGTCAGGGCTTCTTCGTGGGCTTGGGCGTAGTGGTCGGCTTGGGGGATACGCTGGGCTCCGGCGTAGCGCTCAGACCCAGCAGCTCATCGTAGTCCGCCTGTAACTGTTCGGCAAAGGCCTGCAGTTCTTCGTACTCCGTCACTGCTTCCAGCGCCTTTTGCTCTGCGGCGGCAGTCTGCTCCTTAGCCAAAGCCAGCGCGGCTTCCGCTTCGTCCTTAGCTTTTGCAGCAGTTTCGGCTTCCAACGTGCTGGCCTTGGCCTGAGCGATCGCATCCTCGGCCTGCTTTTGAGCCGCTTCCAGTTCCGCCGTCAACTGGGCGTTCGCGCCGGATATGGTTTCATGCTGGGCTTTCAGCTCCGTCAACGCGGCCTCTGCTTCGGAAAGCCGGGCCGTCAGATCGTCCACCTGCGCTTTCAGTGCCGCTTCCGTCTCGGCAGCTGTTTGGGCGGCGGCTTCGGCCCGTTCCTCCGCCTCCTTCACCGCTGCCTGAACGGCGGCTTCGTTTTCCTGCTTTGCATCGTCCTTCGCCTGCTGCACGGCGGTTTCCAAGTCGGCGGCGGCTTTTTCTTCGTTCTCTTTCACGGAGACCTGCAGTGCTTCCAGTTCCGCCGCCTTTGCTTCCGCTTCCGCTTTGCTTTCTTCCAGCTGGGCCAATGTGTCCTCTAATTGGACGTTCAAGGCGGCCTTTTCCGTCAGGGCGGCGTTTTTGCCGACAAAGCCCACAACCGCCAGCACGACCGCCGCAAGGAAGACAATGCAAAGAATCAGGGAAAGAGATTTCTTGGGGGAAGGGGTAAGTTGAACCTTGCTCATGGAAAGACCTCCTGTTCAGATCAAATGGTTATTTCCAGTATACCATAATATGCAAATATTGGAAATAAAATGGCTGAAAAATACATTATAAATAATCTTGTTTAAAATGTTCAACAAGGCCATATCCCCAACGGTTCTGCATATTGCCCAAACGACCCCAGCGTTTATGACGGATGGCATCGGCGTTCTGTGCCTTAGCCCACGTTCCACTTTTATGACGATTTTTCGTGCCGCTCCCTCTCCCTTCCCGGCACACAAAAAGACCCATGCACATGGCATGGGTCTTTGTTTGATGGATCTTCCTTACGCGGCCTTCTTCTGGCTCTTGCGGGCAAGACGGGCGTCTTCCAGCGCGGCCCAGACGTAGCCGTTGATCAGGTTGGCGCTGTACGCACCGGCCAGAATGCCGATGATGATGGGCAGGCTGAACTCCCGGATGGAAGCAACGCCCAGAATGTACAGGGTCACGATGGTCACCAGCGTGGTCAGCGTAGTGTTGATGGTACGGCCAAGGCTCTCCTTCACGCTCAGCTCCACGATCTCGGAGCGGGGCTGACCGGCCAGCGCGGGCTTCTTGTTGTTCTCGCGGATGCGGTCGAAGATCACGATGGTGTTGTTGATGGAGTAACCAACGATGGTCAGCATGGCGGCGATGAAGGAAGAGTTCATCTGGATCACGTTGCGCAGGATGACCATGAAGCTGATCATGATGAGCACGTCATGCAGCAGGCCTGCCACAGCCGCGACGCCGCTGAACAGGTCGAAACGGAACGCGATGTAGATCAGCATCAGCACGGCGGCGATCAGCACACTGAAAATGGCGTTGCGAACCAGCGTCGCACCGGCCACCGGGCCCACATAGCTGGCCGTGGCGTTGTCGGTGTCCATGTTGGGATATTTTTCCAGCAGAGTCGTTTCCAGACCATTCTGCAGATTCTGCACTTCGTCCTCGTCAGACAAGGTAGGAACGCGGATCTGCACGGCGGTGCCTTCGGAGCCGACGGAGGAAACCACGAACTCCTCGATGCCCTGCGCCTTCAGCGCTTCTTCCACGTCGGCCTTGTCATAGGTGGAACCCATGTCGTACTGCAGGTTCAGGCCGCCCGCAAAGTCGATGCCATAGTTGATGCCATGGCCGGTCAGGCTCATGACGACGGCGACCAGCATGATCACGATGGAAATGCAGAGGCAAATTTTCGCACGATTCTGAATTTTCATCTTACTTCGCCTCCTTCACGGTTTCGTCCGCAGCGGGCTTTACGTTAGCCGCATACAGGGCGGGATTGGACCAGATGCGGGCCACGCGGGTCAGCAGGAAGCGGGTGATCAGGATCGCGGTCAACATGCTGGCGAGAACGCCCAACAGCAGCGTGGTAGCGAAGCCCTGCACGGAGCCGGTGCCGAAGAACAGCAGCACCACGGCCGCGATGATGGTGGTGATATTCGCGTCCACCACGGCGCTCATGGCGTGCTTGAAGCCGATGCGCACGGCGTGGATGGTGGGCCGTCCGGCGCGGACTTCCTCCTTCACGCGCTCAAAAATGACCACGTTGGCGTCCACGGCCATGCCGATGCCCAGGATCACGCCGGCGATGCCGGGCAGGGTCAGCTGGATGCCGGGAACCACGGCGATGAACAGGAACAGCAGAATGATGTAGATGCACAGCGCCCAGTCGGCCACCAGACCGGCCAGACGATAGCGGACCAGCATGATCAGCATGACGAGCAGGATGCCGATGATGGCGGCCTTCACGCTGGTGCCCAGCGCGTCCACGCCCAGCGTGGCAGAGATGGTATCCAGCTTATCCTGCCGCAGATCCAGCGGCAGCGCGCCGCTCTGCAGCTGCAGGGCGTAGTTCTGCGCCTGCTCCTCGGTGAAGGAGCCGGTCACCAGCACCTGGCCGCCGTAAATGGCGCTCTGCACGGTGGGACTCATCAGCACGTTGCCGTCCAGCTGAATGGTGATGGCCTTGCCGATGCTCTTGGCGGTCATATCGCCGAAGATATCCGCGCCTTCCTTGGTCAGCGTGAAGCTGATGGCGGGCTTGGAGTTTTCATCCTTGGTGGCGTAGGCGGTCTGCAGGGCGCTGCCGTCCATGAAGACGTTGCCGTCGGAGTCCAGGAACTCCAGCTTGGCGGGAGAACCGATCAGATCCAGCACGGCGGCGGGATCGGTCACATCGGGGATCTCCACGCGGATGCCGCTGACGCCCACCTTGCTGACGGTGGCTTCCGGATAGCCCTTCTCGGTCAGACGCTTGGCGATGATATCCATGGTGTTCTGCAGCAGGTAATCGAAGTTGTTGCCTTCCTCCCGCAGCTCGTCGCTCATGGTGGCTTCGTATTCGACGTACACGCCGCCCTTCAGATCAAGGCCAAGTGCGATGCTCTGAGGCCAGTTGTCCACGTCGGTGGTGGGCAGCCAGGGCAGCAGCTTGTACAAGCCGCGGCTATCCAGCCATGTGCCATGCACGCCCAGATAACCCACGGCGATGGTGAGTACCAGTACCACGCACAGAGCCAGAATGGCCGAAGCCTTCCTGCTCATTTTGGCGTGGCGACGATTGTTGACTTTCATTGTTTGTCAACCATCCTTCCGTCCGTATTTTGTTTTGTATGATTTTATTTTCCGCAGCCGCGGAAAGAAAATCCGGGAAGATCAGCCGCAGGCGACGTCCTGCCGGAACAATAAATACGCTTCATCCAGATAACGGCCCCGGCGCAGCACGCAGCCGTTGGCGTCCCGGCTCAGGGTGAGACGGGGCAGCAGACACAGCGGCACGCAGAAAAACAGCGCCGCCAGCATCCAAACCCAGCGGGACGCACTGTCCCCCGCATCCGCCCACACCGGCAGCGCGCAGGCGCTCATCTCAAGGCCGGTCAGGGGCAGATTTTCCGGGAGAACCGTTTCCGTTTCGGGCGCAACGACCAGCGCACTCAAAAGCAGCAGAAAAAGGCCGCACAGCAGTGCTACCAGCAGCATTTTGCCAAACTTCATACGGCCTTCCCCTCCTTCCGGCATATGGACGTTCCGCTTTCGCATGGGTCTATTATAGTGTGTGAATCGTTTTCCGTCAAGGGAAGAAAAAGGGAAAGGCCGCGCCACAGCAGCCATTCCCCCACCGTTAATAGATTTTCACCGTCAGACCTTCGTCCGCTTCATATTCCTTGTTGATCGTCTCGATCTCCTCCGGGCGAAGCGCCGGAGTGCAATAGTCGCACCGCACCAGTTTGGAGAAGGGTTCCTCCAACAGCTGGGCGTAGGAAAACGCCGTCAGGGGCAGATACTCGTCCTTCACGCTGGTGCAGGTGGCGGCGGAGTGGTAGCTCTTTCCGCCGTTGGGATTGTAGTAAAGCTGCAGATTGTCCTCCGGCAGCGGAATCTGCCGCCCGTGCCAGTCCTCCCACAGCACCAGCCGGGTGCCCATACGGCTGCGCAGGGTGTTCCAGATCCACTGCATGTTCACGCCGTTGGGCGTTTTGCGGCGCTGCACCCGGATGCAGCCGTGGCTGGCCCGCTTGCCCAGCTCCTTTTCGCAGTAATTGTAATCCCGGCGGCCATCCTTTTTGTTGGTCAGATAGGGCACTTCGTGCAGCAGATCGCCGTTGTTGAAGCGCATTCCATAGCCGCAGGTCATGTTGCCCGAGGGAAAATCCCCCACCGGGCTGACGATCATAAACTCGCCGGAACGGGTCTCATTGTAGGGCTGCTTGTCGTTGGGCAGGCCCGTAGAGACCAATAGTGTGTCCATCAATTCGCCGTCATGGAACAGATACAGACGCTGGGTCAGCTTGTCGATCACGATGCCGTATTCCGGCTGAACCTCCTTCTCCACCAGTAGTTCCGTGCGGATATACCCGCTGACCAGCTGGTTCCATAATTTCAGCTTGCTGTCATGAAAGGAGCTGGAATAGCACTCCACATAGCTCCAGCCATTTTCCAGCGTTTCCAGCACATGCACGCCCTGCGACGCGCCCGTGACCTCTCCGACCCGTTCGGCGCCTTCCTCAGGCTCGGCCAGCAGGTAAAACGTGTCCTTCTGTCCGCCGTCGATCACCGTGATAGGGCTTTGCAGCATGGCCCAAACCGCTTCCGTGTCCCGGATGTCCATGGGCGTTTCCCAGTAGCAGTTTTCCCTGCCGCATACGCCCTGACCGGGCTGGTAGGTCTTCGCCTCCGCGCTCGACAGATCGAAAACGCCCAGTGCCAGCAGCATGGCTGCCATTCCCGAAAGCTGCCGGATCTTTCTCTGTTTTTTCGGTTGTATATGCAACCTTTCCCGCTCCCTTCGCGGCGCAGAAAACGCCGCTTTTCCATATGTGTTTCTTCAAGCAAACGGGAGACTGCTGCCGTTTCATCCCGTCTTTTCTGAATTTTACCAGAGAAAACCGCTTCTGACAATCTCTTTCTCCCATGTTGCAAACAGTCCTTGACTTTTGTCCGAAATCGTACTAAAATCCTTCGGTACGATTTCGGACGAAAGGAGGCTGCCAAGTGAAAAGCACGCTTTCTCCAGCGTTGCGGCGTTCCAATTATCTCCACAGTGAAACGGATGCCGCCTATCACGAACTGTGCCTGAAACTTGGCATTTCCGACAGTGCCATGAACCTGCTCTACATTCTCTGTGAGCAGGGGGATCCCTGCCCGCTGCAGTTGGTCTATCGCTTTGCTTTTTCCAGTAAGCAGACCGTTCATTCTGCCCTTCGCAAGTTGGAATCGGAGGGCGTTCTCCGGCTGGAAGGCGACGGCCCGCGGAACAAGCAGGTCTGCCTGACCGAGAAGGGCCGGGCGCTGGCCGCGCGAACCGCCCTTCGCATGATTCATGCCGAGGACGCTGTCTTCGCTTCCTGGCCCGAGGAAGACGTCGTCCAATATCTGGCGCTGTCCGAGCGCTATCTGACCGCCCTGCGGGAGCAGGTTCGGCAACTGTAAAAACGGGAGTTTCCTACAATGCAAGCCATTCAATTATCCGATCACTTTACCCGGAAGCGCCTGCTGCGCTTTTCCCTGCCCTCCATCGTCATGATGGTGTTCACGTCCATCTACAGCGTGGTGGACGGATATTTCGTTTCCAATTATACGGGCAAAACGCCCTTCGCCGCCGTGAATCTAATAATGCCCTTTCTGATGATTCTGGGCGGCGTTGGTTTCATGTTCGGCACGGGCGGCGGCGCGTTGATCGCCAAAACCATGGGCGAGGGCAAAGCGGAAAAAGCGGACAAGCTTTTTTCCATGACCGTCTTCGCCTCCATTCTCTGCGGTCTGGTGTTGACCGCCGTGGGGCTGCTGTTTCTGCGGCCCTTCGCCCGGCTGATGGGCGCGGAGGGCGAACTGCTGGAAAACAGCCTGCTGTACGGCACCATCAACCTGATCGCCCTGCCCTTCTACATTCTGCAATATGAGTTTCAATGCCTGTTCGCTACGGCGGAAAAGCCCAAGCTGGGCCTGTATGTGACCGTTGCGTCAGGCGTGGCCAATATGGTGCTGGACTGGCTGCTCGTGGCAGTTCTTCCCTTCGGGCTGGCCGGAGCGGCGGCGGCTACGGCCGCCAGTCAGTTCATCGGCGGCGTGTTCCCGCTGATCTATTTCGCCCGGAAAAATTCCAGCCGTCTGCACCTGACCCGCTGCCGTCTGGAGCTTCGTCCGCTGGGCCGTATCTGCGCCAACGGTTCCTCCGAGCTGATGGGCAATATCTCCATGTCGCTGGTCAATATGCTGTATAATGTCCAGCTGATGCAGTACGTCGGAGAAGACGGCATTGCCGCCTATGGCGTACTGATGTATGTCAGCATGATCTTTCAGGCCATCTTCATCGGCTATTCCGTGGGTACCGCGCCTATCGTCAGCTACCACTACGGTGCGCAGAACCGGGAAGAACTCAAGAGCCTGCTGCGGAAAGCCATCTTTATTGTGGCGATTGCCGCGCTGTGCATGTTCGCCGCAGGGGAACTTCTTGCCGCTCCCCTTTCCCGCCTGTTCGTGGCCTATGACGAAGAACTGCTGCAGATGACCACCCATGCCTTCGCCATTTTCTCCTTCTCATTCCTGTTCTCCGGCT
>OLVS01001019.1_pt1 | contig 10152 bp, 8 predicted proteins | sample 1644121 | NCBI WGS metagenome assembly OLVS01 (sample SAMEA103958121, study PRJEB25191) | human gut metagenome
CAGGGCTGTGACGGCCGCACCCCAAACGACAAAGAGGACGGCAACCGAGACGTACGAGGAGCACGCAGGAACGACAAGCGCCAAGCTTGTCGCGAGCACACCGAGGGGAACGACAAGGGAAGACGAGACGTGACGCGTCGCATACTTTGTCGCAATCGTTGTTCCGATAATGCCCGAGGCTCCGAAGACAAAGAGGAATACGACGGTGTCTGCGGAAGCAAATCCCCCGACGGTCTGCAATATCGGCGCAATAAAGCTATAGACCGTGTAGTTACCGAGCACGGCAACGGCCGTGAGTAAGTAAAGTTGCAACAGGGCCGGGCGCTTAAGAATCACAGAGAGGCTCTTGATGGAACCGGCCGAGACGGCCGGACAAGGCGGCAAAACCCAAGCAATAAAGCCGATCAAAAGCACGGCCGCAAGACCGATGACGGCAAAGGCTTCCTGCCACCCGAACAAATGACCGAGTTTCGTGCCGATCGGCAACCCCATCACCGTTGCCACAACCGTTCCGCATATCACGACGGCAAGACCTAATGCATAACGCCCTTTGGGCGCCATACGGGCCGCAAGCGGCGTCATAATCGACCAGAAGACCGAGTGCGTCAGAGCGACGGCAACACGCGCGACAAGAAGATACTCGAACGTGGTAGCCCAAAGGACGGCAATGTGGGAAGCCGCAAAAAAGGCAATCAGAAACAAAAGCAGTTTTCGCCGTTCAAAGGTGGCCGTTGCCAAGGTAAGCGGCAGCGACATCAAGGCTACGACCCAGGCGTATCCCGTGATAATCAGCCCGGTAAACGAGACCGACTCATCCAGGCTTTCGGCAATTTCCGGCAGTAGACCGACCGGCAAAAATTCCGATGTATTGAAAACAAACGTAGCAAAAGCCAGACCGATAATCGGTAACCACGACTGAATCTGCGGTGTTTTCTCAATGGTGCGTGTCATAAACGACCCCGCCAAAAAACGTTCCCTTCCCCCTCAAAGGGGTGGCATTTTAGGTAATTGTTTGCCCTTGGCAATAGGGAAAAGGCTTTAGTTTGATTGGGGGAAATCACTTTCTCGACAAACGCAGCATCAGCACTTGAGTGGAACTCCGGCTTATCTCCTCGGCGACGTGTGAGCGCAACATCCAAGGGGCCCTCGATCTGACTCGGATTAAACTACTTTCTGGTTTTTTTTCTTAAAAAAGTTCGAGGTTTGGATTTTTACGATTTCGTTCGTGCCACTAACTCCAAGTTACATAATTCAAATTATCATAATTCAAATTATGTAACTGTCGGCTTAACAAGCCCTGCTTCGCTCCGACTCGGCGTCACGCGCAAAACTGATATGGGCACCTCTTTTGTCAGTGAAGAGAGCATCACTCTCGATAGGTATCACATAAAAACCTATAAAAGTGTGAGAAAAATCACTAAAATCTACATAAAAATGTGATTCGGAGGGTTTATGGAACGAACGATCTTAAAGAAACTGGCGGAGTGGAAAGCCTCCCCCACCCGCAAACCCTTAATTTTGCAAGGTGTTCGGCAGGTCGGAAAAACCTGGCTACTCAAAGAGTTCGGGCGACGCACCTACGACAACACGGCCTACTTTAACTTCGACGAGAACGAGGAACTTAAGTCCTTATTTGAGACAACCAAGGACGTGCAGCGCCTCCTTCAAAACCTCAGTCTTGTCGGCGGCGAGAAAATCACACCGGAAAAGACCCTGATTGTTTTCGACGAAATTCAGAATTGCCCGAAAGCCATCAACGCCTTAAAGTACTTTTGCGAAAACGCTCCGCAATACCATGTTGCCTGTGCCGGGTCGCTCCTTGGCATTGCCTTGGCACGCCCCTCGTCCTTTCCCGTCGGCAAGGTGCATTTTCTGCCGATTCACCCGATGACCTTTGCGGAATTTTTGACGGCTAACGGGGACGAGAACTTGGCCGAGTACTTAAAAAGCATTGTGAGCATTGAGACCGTTCCCGAAGTGTTCTTTAATCCCCTGACGGAAAAGCTCAAACAGTACTTTGTCACAGGCGGCCTGCCAGAGGCCGTTTATCTGTGGACCCAAACACGAGACGTCCAAGCCGTGCAAGAGGCTCTTTCCGACATTCTTGCGGCCTATGAGCGCGATTTTGCGAAACATCCGAAGACAAGCGAATACCCGAAGCTTTCCATGATTTGGCAATCCGTCCCATCGCAACTGGCGCGAGAAAACAAAAAATTCCTTTATAAAGTCGTCAAAGAAGGCGCCCGAGCGCGCGAGTACGAAGACGCCCTGCAATGGCTGGTTGATGCCGGCCTTATCAGCAAGGTCTATCGCAGCACGGCGCCGAGGCTCCCGGTTGCCGCCTACGATGACCTTTCGGCATTTAAGATTTACTCGGTCGATGTCGGACTTTTACGCCGTCAAGCACGCCTTGCACCGACAGCCTTCGGCGAAGGAAATCGCCTCTTTACCGAGTTTAAGGGCTCCTTGACGGAAAACTTCGTTCTGCAATCCTTTCTGACGCAATTTGAAGGTATGCCGCGTTACTGGAGTCGAAATAATCCGCCGAACGAAGTGGACTTTCTCATCGAACGCGACAACACCGTCATCCCCGTCGAAGTGAAATCGGATACGAACACCGCCTCGCAAAGCCTAAGGGTCTTTAAAGAGTTGTTTGCTCGGGACCTGAAACTCAGGGTTCGACTTTCCCTGAACAATTTAAAACTCGACGGCGACTTACTGAATATTCCGCTTTTTCTGGCCGACCAAACGGAGCGTCTGATTGGGCTGGCTCTAAAAAGCCGAAAGACTTCCGATTAACGTCGGCGCACGGAAGCTCGCTTGAGTTTTTACTCTGAGAAACGCAAAGCCCCCGAAGGGGCTTTGCTCATGGTGCGACAAACGTCGATTAGAACGAATAGCGCACGCCGAAGTTCACGCGATAGACCGCATCGGCCTTAGCGCCGTCACTTGCTTCCACGTCCGCATACAGGTGCGTGTTCTTGTTGATGTTAATCTCGGCACCCATTAATTCTCAAAATAGTTTTCCGCTCCCTTGAAGGAAGGAGAAACGGAAAATGACACTTTCCGCCGTAACATTCCCGCTGAAATCCTTGAGAATCACATTGTTGTATGGGCCCGTGATATCCAACGTCCCGATATTCTTGAGCGTTCCCGTGCTCGTAAACGTCCCGTCGGTGTTCTTAATGCTAAATCCTGCTGCGTCAAAGTCCCCATTCATCTTCCCGTCAATGTTCAAAGGTTCCCCGCTCAAGTCGCTTGTCAACGGATTGCTGTAAGTCGTTGAACCGCCGCCGGCCAACACCGCCCCGCACACCAACGCCGCCGCCATGGCAACGGCTGTTTTATGAGTTTCTTTTGCATCTTTTCCCCCGAATCGCTTTGGATTGCCGCACTCAGGTCGTGCGATTTTTCACTTCCCCGAGACTCGGGGACCTGAGCCAATCGGTCGCAAAAAAGCGCAATCAACCGAATGGCGTTTACGATTGTACTGAGCAAGGTTTTTAATAAATGGAGTGGGCTTGCGCCTTGATTTTAAAGGGTTTTTATATGTTCTCTAAGTGTAACAGGCGCACAGAACTAACAAAACGATTCGTCGCAATTTGTGCTAGGCAAAACCCGAATTTTTCTTGCAAATTCCGAGACTGCGAGGCATACTCCTGTTAGTTTCACCGGTTTTATTCTTTTCGCCGGATACCCAGAAAAGATACAACCTGACCCCTCGCGGGCGTTGCCCCGCGGATATGCATCGGTTCTGCATCGGGGGTCACGCTTTTCTTCGTGCGGGGTTTTCTTTTTTCCCCGTATTGATTAGGAGCATGACCATGATGCAATTTACCGATTGTATTTCGGCCCGAGCGTTCGGATTGGATTCGGACAAAACGGTCCTCGGTTTCAAACAAGACACCTCCCGAATCGGGAGAATCGTTCCCATCGACCCGGCTCATAGTTTTGACCCGGATTTTTTCGAAGCCTTACGGCTTTGGTGGGAATGGAACGACACGCGCGCTCCGCTTTATATTTCCGGTCCCACAGGATGCGGAAAAACAAGCGGTGTCATGCAGTTTCTCGCACGTGTCGGCGCACGCGCAAGCACCGTGACCTGTCGCGCTCGCATGGATAAAAACGACTTGATCGGATCGTACACGGTCTGTGAGCAAGGCGGCTTTATCTGGCAAGACGGCCCGGCCTCGGCAGCTTGGCGGCACGGCTTGGTGCTCGTCATTAACGAGTTTACGTTGGCGCCCCCGGAAGTTTGGGTCTCGGCCAACGACATTCTCGAAGGCGATGCCCTTGTCAACGACCGCACGGGCGAAGTTCTCGCGCGTCACCCCAATACCCGTGTCATCATCACCGATAACACGGCACCCGGGGGCGATGCCACGGACTACCTTGCGCGTAACGACCAGGATGCAAGCGTAATCGACCGATGCTGGCACATACGGCTGAACTACCCGGATGCCGGCGCCGAAGCGGCGATGCTCGAAGCCAAACTTCGACCGTATACCGATTCGTTCGGTCCCTTTGAGGCCAAGGCCGTTCGCGCTGCCGTGCGCTTTGCCCGTAAGTCCCGGGAAAGCTCATCCCTACAATGCTCACACCCGGTTTCCTGCCGAGTTCTCGAGCGCTTTTTAGGGATTCTTTTCCGGATGAAAACGGCAACAGCAAACCCGTCCTCGGACGTTTTGGAAAAGGCGCTTTCCCTGGCGCTGACCGCCGGGCTCAGTCAAGACGATACGGCCTATTTGCAGCAACTCGCGCATTTTGAGTTTGCTTCTCTTTGCCTGTAACGCCCCGCCTGACACCCCGCCTTTTCCTTTCCCGATTCGTCTTATCTTTGTTCGCACCCTAAGGCTCTTTTTGCCTTGGGTTGTCGGACTCTATGAGTCTTTTTTGAAATCAGGTTCCCCACACACAAACGACGCATGCCTCGGAGCTATCCGGTGCTGCGCCGTTTGCCCGGGGTTTTCGTGGGAACCCTGACACCAAATGATGCCCTTTCTTTTGCTGTGAAGGTTTCCGAAGATCTCCTATGTTTTTCTTTCGTAAAAAACATGAACGCGTTCTATTTGATGCTCCCGTGGCCGGCCAACGCCTCGGAGATCTCTTGGAGCGCCTGATCGGCACACTTGATGCGCCCGAGGCTGATTGCGTCTCGCGCGTTGCGGCGATTTGCCGAGCACTTCCCTTTGTTTCCGAGAAAGTGACACAAGTGGCCTTACGCGCCTTTTTAGAAACCAAAACCCCGACCGTCTTTTTAACGGCCTACGGCGCTGCCTTAGCGCTTTTAGAAGGCCCAAAGGCGTTTTTATCTCTTAAACATCACCTGACAAGGGCCGATTTTTTACTTACGGTCCGGTGCCTTTCGCGCATGAAGCTCCTTGCCTTTGACGGGACGCTCGGGGAAAAGGAGTTTTTCACGCTACGCCTTGTGGCGCGCCCAGGGAGCGTTTCTTATCGCTGCTTCTCGCGTTTCTCCGACCGAATATATGTACGCGTGCGAGCGCCTCTTTTTAAGAACGCGCGTCGTGACGGACGCTGCGTTTGATCGGGCTGTAAAGAACCTAACTCAAGTGTCCCTTCTTTCTCACGTCAAGCGCGCCAAATGCTTTAAAACGGGCGTTGCTTACGAGCCGATGTTTGAAATCTTTGCGCCGATTAAGGCCTCGATTTTGACGCTTTTTGCGCGTCGCAACGCCGAGCTCCTGCACCGAGAAAAGCTCTATCTACAAGAAGACGGGGCCTTAAGAGCCAAAGTCAACTTAAAAATCGGTGCCTGCGCATTTCGGCTTCCTGCCACGTTGGCCGCATCGCAATCGGGTGCCTTTGCCGAGGTTCTTGCCAAGACCCTGACGCTCGCCGGTTCCTCTTCGCGCGAAAAGGCGTTTTACTTTGTCGACACCCACCGCATTAATCGCGCCGACAGTCTGCCGCGAACAGGTCCCATCGCCCTGTTTGTTCCGTTAAAAACCCTTGCGGATGCCTTTTTATCGGACGATGCCCTCTTACGGGAACTTGCGGAAAACTTTTGCATCTACTCCGGGTCCGAGGCCACTTCCGAAGGTGTTGTCGTGCGTTACCGAATGGGGTCCACAACCGAAGGGCGAGTCGCTCCCTATGAGGCTGACCCCGTCAGCGGCATCCTTTTTATCAATCAAGCTCGAGAACACACAGATCGTGCCACAAGAGACATTACGCGGCGCCTGATGTCGGAGAAGCGAAAGCTCATCAAAGACGGCATCCTTAAGGCCGATGCCCCCAAAGGAAAAATTCATGAGGCCAAATGCGCCTTAGATGCGGCCTTGACACTCCGTGAGAAATCCTTCCCTTAAGGTGTCCCGATGAAAGCTCCTTTAGAAAACCCGCTTTTCTTAAGCCCGATACGGCCCCTTTTAGCGGCCCTTTTTTTGACAAGCCCGGTGGCATATGCCTTAAAAGAGAATTTTCTTTCTTTCGAGGGGGTTTTTCCCCTTGATTTTCCCGTGCTGCCCGAGGAAGCGCTTCCCGTCCTCGTCGCTTCCTTTCTTCTTTTTCTTTACTCGTTATTTCGTGCTATTCAAGCCCTAACTCGTCTTCGTGCACGCGCGGCCCTAGCGGGTTTCCCGTCGGAGTTTTTAAGTAGCGAGCGACTTTACCGGCTCATCAAACACATTCCCGCCGACTCCGTTTATCTCGGGCGTGGCTTTGTCTGGACACCGGAACTTGCCAACACCGCCTATCGCCTGACGGATGCGCCGCTTAACCCCTACACAATTCCCGCCTCCCTGCGAGCCCTTTTAACCGGCACCCGAGGAAAAGATGTTGAGGCAATCGGCCAAGGGTGGCTGCACGGTATCGGTCCGAGTGAGGGGCCCGTTTTCTTAACGGGGAAAGCCGCTGACGGCGGCACGCTCATTGTCGGGACCACGCAATCAGGAAAAGGCGTTTTACTCACGCTTCTAATAAGCGAAGCGATTTTCCGTAGCGAACCGGTTCTCATCATCGATCCCAAAAATAGCCCCCGAACCTTAGCGGCTCTTCAAAAAGCAACCGAGATTGCCCATCGCGCGCCGCCTCTTGTGTTTCACCCGACATCCGACACAGGAGTGCGCATGAATCTGCTTACAAACTACGGACGTCTTTCGGAAATTGCGAGCCGCATCACGTGGTGCTTGAACGAAACCGGGCCCTTTGTCGCCTTTGCCTGGAAGGCCGTTTATACGGCCGCCTCTTTACTGGTTGCCTCCGGAAAGCCGATCACCTTAGTGGCTCTTTCCGAGGCCTTGGCGGGCGGCCCGATTGACCTAGTTTTCCGGACGGCTTCCTACCACTTCGGTCAAAGCCGACTACTCGAAGAAATGGCTTTAACCGGGAAAAAAGGCGAGCGTGAGCAACTGCAATGCGTTCTTGATTCGCACCTGACTGAAAACCCCGACCCCTCGTTTCCCTTCAAAGAAGCGCTCTCGCTTTTAACAGCGGACCCTGACCATGAAGCCAAGTTAATCGCAGGTCTCCAGCCGCTTTTGACGAGTCTTACAGCCGGGCCCTTAGCCGAAAGTCTTTCCCCGACATCCGAAGACCCCTTAAGGCCTCTTATGAGTTTGAAGCGCCTTGTGAAGGAAAAAGGCGTTTTATACGTTGCAACCGATGCCCTTGCCGATTCCTTTACGGCGAGTTCCGTCGCAACGCTTCTTTTGGCAGATCTTGCGGGCCTTGCCGCCGCTCGCTACAACACGCGCGAACCGCCCACGCGGATTCACTTATTTATCGATGAGGCATCGAACGCCATGAGCGAAGCGTTAATCGAAATCCTTAATAAAGGCGCGGAGGCCGGCATTCGCACGACCTGTGCGATGCAAACGGTGAGCGACCTTACGGCTCGGCTTAAAAGTGAAGCCGCCGCCCGCATGGCTCTCGGAAACTTTAATAACCTCATTGCGCTTCGCACGAAGGACCTGGAGACCGCGCGCTTTGCCATCGAAACCTTCGGGCGCACGAAAATTGCCTCGACGACCACAGGACTTGTAAGCCAAAGTGCTTCCGATGCCCCCGGGCGGTTTTCTGCCGGGTTTACGCGTCGCGAAACGAGCGAGCGCGAGTCTCTTTTGGAAGCCTCGTGGCTTGGACGCCTTCCCAATACCGAGTACTTTGCCTCGCTTGCCGGGGCAACGCTCATCAAGGGTCGCGTTCCGATTGTGTCAAACAAGGATTGATCACGGATTAAAGGAAGCCCCATGACCCTCGCACGCGTTGTCACAATCAGTGTTCTATTCCTTGCCGGGAGCATTCTTGCCGCCGCGTGCTCTTTTGATGTGAGCGCCTATGGGGCTGCCCTTGCCGCTCTTGATGTTTCATCGCCATTACCAAGCACACTTTTCTCGGAGAGACTCGCTACCTGGATCGGTCACGCCGAACTTGCGCGCCTTATCAAAGCCCTTTTTACGGCGCTTCCCTTAGATGAAATTTCTCTGAACCTTGCGCTTTCCTGGCGTCTTTTCTCGGCGCGCTTAAGTGCCTTTGAAACCCTTTGGTGTTTTTATGCCTTGGCCTTTATCGCGGTCCTTGCCGACGGGGCTCTTGCGCGGTGCGAAGCAATCGATCGCTATGAAGCGTATTCGCCCAATCGCTATTCGATTGCCGTGCGGCTTGCGATATTTCTCTTGGCTGCGTTTTTAACGACCCTTGCCCTTCCTGTCGGGCTATCCGTCTCATTGGCGCAAGGGTTACTGATGCTCGGAATTTGTTGTGCGCGAAGCGGCGTTCGGAACTTTCACCGATTCGAACGGTAAAAGACGCTCGCCTCACGAAGCGTTACGCTCCGAAGCGTTTTGACAAAGCGACCTGAGATGCCCTGACTGAAATGACCTTCAGATCCCCGACTAGTCTACCTTCTTGGCATACGGGTTCTTGGAAGTTTTCATCTCAAGCCGCAAGGGCGTGCCCGCCAAATTGAACTTATCGCGGAAAAACCCTTCCAAGTAGCGCTTATAACTTTCGGACACGGCTTCAAGACTATTGCCGTGAATGACAATGACCGGGGGATTTTGTCCGCCCTGGTGAGCGTAGCGTAGTTTCGGGCGCACGCGACCGGCACGGGCCGGCAGTTGCTGGGCCGTTGCTTCCAAAAGAGCGCGCGTTAACTTGGGTGTCGGAAGCTTGGCAAAACTTGCGTCATACGCCTCGCGCACGGCGCGCATCAGGTGATTAAGTCCGTTTTTCTTCTTGGCTGAAATATGCACAAAGCGCGCCCAACTTAAGAAACGGAACTTACGCTCAATGTCGATATCGGCTCGGGAGCGCTCGTACGAATCAAGGCCGTCCCATTTATTGACAGCCACGACAAGAGCCCGCCCGGAATCTAAGGCATAGGCAGCGATGTGTGCATCGTGGGCCGTAATGCCGTCGACGGCATCAAGGACCAAAATGACGACATTGGCCTCGGCAATAGCCTGAAGGGTTTTAACAACCGAAAACTTTTCAACCGTCTCAAAGACCTTGTTTTTCTTGCGTAAGCCTGCCGTATCGATGAGAGTAAAGGCATTGTCTCCCGATTCAAAATCCACGCGCACGGCATCGCGCGTAGTGCCTGGCATATCGTAGGCAATCAGGCGCTCTTCGCCGATCAGGGCATTAATGAGCGTGGACTTTCCGACGTTGGGACGCCCGGCTACAGCCACTTTAATGCGACCGTCCTCTGCGGCTTCCTCGTCAGATTCGTCGCCGACAAAGGGCGTTAACACCGCATTCATGAGCGCGGCAACGCCGCCCCCGTGACTGGCGGAAATCCGAACGGGATCTCCGAGACCTAATTCATGAAATTCAGCCGTGTGGCGCTCATCGAGGCCCTCGGCTTTGTTGACAATGAGGCGAATATCGCGCCCGGTTGTTCTTAAACGCCGTGCGATGCGCTCGTCTTGGGGCGTGAGACCTGCCCTCGCATCGCAAAGGAAAAAGACGACATCGGCTTCGGCAATCGCGGCTTCCGCTTGCCGGGCCATCTCGCGCACAATGCCCTCGCCCTTTACGGGTTCAAAGCCCCCCGTATCGATGACAAGGTACGGGCAAGGACCGACGCGCCCTTCCCCGTATTGGCGATCACGTGTCAGGCCCGCGTAATCTGCCACAATGGCATCGCGCGTGCGCGTTAAGCGATTAAAAAGCGTCGACTTGCCG
>OLVS01001027.1_pt1 | contig 10076 bp, 10 predicted proteins | sample 1644121 | NCBI WGS metagenome assembly OLVS01 (sample SAMEA103958121, study PRJEB25191) | human gut metagenome
CTATATGCTACTTTATTATCTGAATTATATAAATTCTGTATCAAATCTTCCATACTATATCTCAGTTTCAAATTACTAATTCTTGTTTCGATTATATAATAAAAGGTAGATAATTTCAACTGATTATCTACCCTACTTATTACTATTTTATAGTTCCTACAATGCTACTTTTTTCAAATACTCTGCTGTAATCGTATTTACATGTTCTATCATTTCTTTTGGAGTTTCTTTAAATACTATAAATAAGAACAGAAAATTAATTACTTAATAGTTCTGTCCTTATTTAATATAATATTTTGCTCAAATTTAAAACTTAAATTTTCCTATTTAATGCATATTAGTAAACTTTTTGCTTTTAAAATTCCGCACTTCCTGTTGTTCTTGGGAAAGGAATCACGTCTCTAATATTAGACATTCCAGTTAAATACATTACCATCCTTTCAAATCCTAATCCAAATCCTGAATGTACAACAGTTCCATACTTTCTTGTATCTAAATATGCCTTATATGTTTCTTCATTCATTCCTTGCTCTTTAATTTTGTTTATTAGCACTTCATAATTTTCTTCTCTTTGGCTACCACCAATTATTTCTCCAACACCTGGTACTAATAAATCTACTGCAGCAACTGTTTTTCCATCTGGATTTTGTTTCATATAAAAGGCCTTTACTCCTGCTGGATAATCTGTGACAAATACTGGTTTTTTATAAATCTTTTCTGTTATAAATCTTTCATGTTCTGTTTGAAGTCCAGCTTCCCATTCTACTGGATATTTAAATTGATCTTTATATGGTGTTAATAATTCTATTGCTTTTGTATATGTTATTCTTTCGAATTCATTATTAATAACATTTTCTAATCTATCTATTAATCCTGGTTCTATAAATTTATTAAAGAATTCCATTTCTTCTGGTGCATTTTCCATTACAAATTTTATAATATATTTTACCATTGCCTCTGCTACGTCCATGTTATCACTTAAATCTGCAAAAGCCATTTCTGGTTCTATCATCCAAAACTCTGCAGCATGTCTTGGTGTATTAGAATTTTCTGCTCTAAATGTTGGTCCAAATGTATAGATATTGCCAAATGCTGTTGCAAACATTTCTCCATTCAATTGTCCACTTACAGTTAAGTTAACTGATTTTCCAAAAAAGTCTTGAGTATAGTCTACCTCTCCTTGTTCAGTTTTAGGAACATTATCTAAATCTAAAGTTGTTACTCTAAACATTTCTCCTGCGCCTTCACAGTCACTACCTGTTATTAATGGTGTATGAACATACACAAATCCTTGTTCTTGGAAAAATTTATGAATTGCATAAGCAACTAATGATCTTACTCTAAATACTGCCATAAAAGTATTTGTTCTAGGTCTTAAATGAGCTACTGTTCTTAAATATTCAAATGTGTGTCTTTTATTTTGAATTGGATAATTTAAATCTGATGCTCCTAAAATCTCTATTTCTTTTGCATGAATTTCAAAAGGTTGTTTTCCATCAGGTGTTTCTACTAAATCGCCTTTAACTGAAATACTTGAACTTATACTCAATTTTGCTACATCTTTAAAATTGCTTATTTTATCTTCTTCAAAAATTACTTGTATACATTTAAAGAAGCTACCATCATTTAATTCTATAAAACCTAATTTTTTTGAATCTCTTATTTGTCTAATCCAACCACAAACAGAAATTTCCTTTCCAACATAATCTTTTTGATTTCTAAAGATTTCTTTAATTTGAACTCTTTCCATAAAAATTCCTCCAATCTAATTATTTTATTTGCAGGGTAAGAACAAAGCGACTTTAGTCGCCCTTTGTTCTCGCCGATTTGAGTTTCCGAATAAAATGAGGAAATCTCAAAGGCAATAGCGATTATAGCCTTTTTGTTGAATAGGAAAATCTTCGATTTTTCTATTCAACAAAAAATCCCTGCAATATAAATTGCAGGGACGAATATAACTCCGCGGTACCACCCTAACTTAAGAATTATTAGATAATTCTTCACTCTATAAACTATGCTCCAATGTGTTTCGCTTTGTATTGTTTTCTAAAAAAGGCTTTCAGCCGGTGACCCCTTCTCTCTACTAGTAACCTTATACAGCTTTGCATTGTAATAACGCATTTATTAATTTAAATTATTTTACATTATTTTTTCTGCTATTGTCAAGTATTATTCAATTATTTGTGATTATTTGTGAATATTTTTGTTTAAAATACTCCACTCTAATAGAAATTTGTATTTTATCTTATCTCGCAGTTTGACATAATGTCTGCAATTGTGGTATAATTAACATGTCCAAAATTTTATATGGAAGGATGCATGAAAATGTCAAAAAGAATTAAGTGGCAGTTTTCAGAAAAGGCAGCCAATATGACTGCAGGTGTTCGGTTAACGGCATCAGACCTTTTCTTTTTTTTGGAAAATGTCGAAGAAGACATTTACTTCAAAACCTTCATTGTTTGTGAATTATACACCAGAGGGTTTAAGTATCCCAATGAGATTCTTTCCTTTTTTGAAAGAGGTCTCGACGAGGACGATGATGTAGTAACTATCTACTACGGCCCCGAAGTCCAAAAAAAGATCGAAAAGGTTTGTGAGGCTAATCGAGAGCTTCACTAAAAAGGAGGGTTTCACTTATTTGTGAAACCCTCTTTTAATAATGTTATTTTATTCTTATTTTTAGTTATTATTTTTTCCTCTTGCATTTTTTTTAGTTGTTTCATCATAGCAGTTCTATCTATTACTAAATAATCTGCAAGTTCAGAAAGTGAAATTGGAATTTCAATTGTTTTACTATTATTTTCAATTGATAAGTTTTCTAAATATGATAGTAGCTTTTCTTTTATACTCTTATTAGCTAATAACTCTGTTCTATAATTTATATCTGCAACTCTGTGTAATATTAAATCTGGCAAATTCTTTAAAAGTGATATATGAAATGTACAGTCCTTATTACAGTTCTCTATAATATCATATGGCAAAAACAATACTTCGCAATCTTTTTTTGCTACAACAAATAATTCTCTATCTGTATGTAGTTTATAAAAGGCTTCACCAAATATATCATTTTTCCTTAAATAATATATAATTCTTCTATTTCCTTCTTTATCATATCTTGCAAGATATGCCTCTCCTTTTAAAAGAATGTGCATTTGATTTCTCTTTAGTAAATATGTAGTAATTATTTCGTTCTTTTTAAACTTTTTAATTTCTGTTAAAGCACATTTTCTTCTTAGTTCCTCTGTAAAGTGCTCAACATCAAATGTTTTTTTCATAACTACTTACTCCTTACTTTTGTTTTGTTTATATTATCATAAAAGTGTGGTAAAAGCAACACTTTGTAAAAAAATGTCATGAATACTACTTGCTTAAGGCGTTGTTACCATTTTGTAATATAAATGTAATAAACATTTTAATCGTTAAGCCTCAATGCTTTTTACTCATTCTAATTCATTTTTTTAATTTTTTTATATTTTTGTGGTAGTTGCAACAGATTTTTTTGTTTTTTATCTATAAAATGTATTCAATCAAAAAATAAATACAAAAGTTAAAGGAGGATTTTATTATGCAAGTAATAAAAAGAGACGGAAGAGTCGTAAATTTTAATCAAGAAAGAATTGTTAAAGCTATAACAATGGCAATGGCACAAACAACTGGTGGTGTTGATATAGATTTAGCAAATAAAATAGCAACTGCAGTAGAAAGACAATTAGAAGATAAAAACCAAGCTAGTGTTTATGAAATTCAAGATTTAGTAGAAAAAAGGCTTATGGCTTCTAGCAGAAAGGAAGTTGCACAAAGCTATATAACATATAGATACAACAGAGATGTTGCAAGAAAATCTAAAACAAAAGATATTTTCTTAGATATTATTGGTGCAAAAGCAAATGATATAACAAGAGAAAATGCAAATATGAATGCAGATACTCCTGCTGGTATGATGATGAAATTTGCATCAGAAACTACAAAACCTTTTGTTGATGATTTCTTGCTTTCACCAGAGGTTAGAAAAGCTTCTCAAGAAGGATATATACATATTCACGACAAGGATTACTACCCTACAAAAAGTTTAACATGTTTACAACATCCATTAGATAAAATATTAAAAAATGGATTTAGAGCTGGGCACGGAAGTTCTAGACCTGCTAAAAGAATTGAAACAGCAAGTATAATTGGTTGTATTTCTATGGAAACAATTCAAAACGAAATGCATGGTGGACAAGCAATCCCTGCATTTGACTACTACCTTGCTCCTTATGTTAAGTCAACATTTGTAGAAGAAATTAAAAAATTAGAAAATGCTTTTGGCAAGGACTTTTCTAATTTATATGAATACCAAGTAGAAGATTATATAAAGAAAGATTTAACTGGTTTAGAAGGTGAAAAAAGAATTATCCAAGTAGCTATTAATAATACAGTAGATAGAGTTCATCAATCGATGGAAGCATTTATTCATAATATGAATACAATCCATTCAAGAGGTGGAAATCAAGTTGTATTTAGTTCTATAAACTATGGAACAGATACTTCTCCAGAAGGTAGATGTGTAATAAGAGAAATGCTAACATCTACATATGAAGGTGTTGGAAATGGTGAAACAGCTATCTTCCCTATTCAAATTTGGAAGAAAAAAAGAGGCGTAAACTATTTGCCACAAGATAAAAACTATGACCTATACCAATATGCATGTAAAGTTACTGCAAGAAGATTTTTCCCTAACTTTATAAATCTAGATGCTACATTTAATCAACATGAGAAATGGAAAGCAGATGATCCAAATAGATATTATTATGAGTGTGCTACAATGGGATGTAGAACAAGAGTATTTGCAGATAGACATGGTGAAAAGACTTCTGTTGGAAGAGGCAATCTATCATTTACTACACTTAACTTGCCTAAACTTGCTATTGAATCTGCTTATGAAGCACAAGAAAAATTGGGATTAAAATTCGAGTTAGGTATAAATAGTGAAAAGAATATGACACCTGCTTATAACAAAACTGTTAAAAAAATATTCATGAACAAATTAGAAGATTATGCAAGAATTGCAGCTACTCAATTATATGAAAGATATAAATTCCAATGTACTGCTGTTGCAAAACAATTTCCACTTTTAATGTCTGGAATGTGGCAAGGTAGCGAAAACTTAAAACCTAATGATTCTGTTGAACCAGTATTAAAACATGGAACATTAAGTATTGGATTTATAGGTCTTGCAGAATGTCTAATCGCCTTAACTGGTAAACATCACGGAGAATCTGAAAAATCACAAGAATTAGGAATAGAAATAATCTCTAGACTTAGTGAATTATGTGGTGAATTCTCTGATAAATATGATTTAAACTATTCTTTACTTGCAACACCGGCAGAAGGATTGTCTGGAAGATTTACAAAGATGGACAGGAGAGAATTTGGAATAATTCCTGGTATTACAGATAGAAATTACTATACAAATAGTAACCATGTTCCAGTATGGTATAAATGTACAGCAGAACACAAAGCCAAAATAGAAGCTCCTTACCATGCCCTAACACCAGCAGGACATATATTCTATATAGAATTAGATGGAGATGCAACACATAATCCTGGTACTGTAGAAGCGGTTGTAAACCTAATGGACAAATATAATATGGGTTATGGCTCTATAAACCATACTCGTTCTAGATGCATGCAATGTGGATTTGAAAATGCAGATGCAAATTTAACAAAATGTCCTCAATGTGGTAGTGATGATATAGATACAATTCAAAGAATTACAGGATACTTAGTTGGTACAACATCTAGATGGAATTCAGCAAAACTTGCAGAATTAAAAGATAGAGTTACACATACAGGTTTTAGTAAATAGTTTATGATATTTAATATTTAAGAGCAGACCTGTTTTATGTAAATTGACTAAATTGTAAAAAAGTGCTATAATTAATTTGTATTAGGTGGTTGCCTGTACAAATATTATACTAATGAAAGGAGGTCACTATTGTGACCTACACAACCAAAACTCCTAGATTGTTTGCAAAGTATTTCTGTGAGCAGGATTCAAGAAAACTCGCGAAAGACCTTGAGCTCTTTGAGAAATGCCATGGAGAAGCAGCTTCTGTTGAAGTCATTTTCTTCATTGAAAATGGTCTTATAAACAGAATGGCAACGCCCAGCGACACTACCTATGGTAATGTTTTGGGATATAACTTCTCCGACTATGCCGTTAATAAATACGACATAAAGCGCCAGTTGCTTGTAAGAGTTTCTCCTGCAACGCTGTAATGGAGTTCCGCTCTGCTGTTAAAGCAGGGCGGTTTTCTTTGTCAATTTTTTTACTTGACAATTATGTTATAATATTTTTGATTTGTAAAAAAATATTTTTTTAGAGGTGTATTATGGATAATAGAAAATTAGAATTAGTTACAGATTTTTATGAATTCACAATGTCAAATGGCTATTCGATGTGTTTTTTAGAGAAATTCCTGATGGCGGTGGTTATGTTATATTTGCTGGCCTAGAGCAAATAATTGAATATATTCAAAACCTACATTTTGACGAAGAAGATATTATTTATTTAAAAAGTACAAATAAATTCTCTGATGAATTTTTAAATTACTTAAAAAATTTTAAATTTAGTGGAGATATTTGGGCTGTTCCAGAAGGCACTGTTGTCTTCCCTACCGAACCTTTAATTACAGTAAAAGCTCCTTTAATAGAAGCTCAACTTTTAGAAACAATGCTATTGCTTTTAATTAACCATCAGAGCTTAATTGCAACAAAAGCAAGTAGAATAGTTAGTGCTGCAAAAGGACGTCCTGTAATGGAATTTGGAGCTCGTAGAGCACATAGTATTGATGCTGCAGTTTATGGAGCAAGAGCAGCAATAATTGGTGGCTGTGTTGGGACTTCTTGCACTCTTACAGCTCAAAAATACAATGTACCTGCAAGTGGAACTATGGCACACAGTTTTATACAAAGTTTTGACTCTGAATATGAGGCATTTAAAGCTTATGCAGAAAACTATCCAGATGATTGCACTTTACTAATTGATACTTATGATTCATTAGGCTCTGGAATTAATAATGCAATAAAAGTATTTGACGAAGTTCTAACTCCTATGGGATACAGGCCAAAAGCTGTAAGAATTGATAGCGGTGACTTATCTTACCTATCAAAAAAATTAAGAGTAATATTAGATAATGCTGGTTATAAAGATTGCAAAATATGTGGTACTAACTCTTTAGACGAATATGTTATTACATCTATATTAGATGAAGGCGCTAAACTAGATTCTTTTGGTGTTGGAGAAAATTTAATTACAGCTAAAAGTAATCCTGTTTTTGGTGGAGTATATAAATTAAGTGCTATAGAAAAAGAAGGAAGAATAATTCCTAAAATTAAAGTTTCAAATAACACTATAAAAATTACTAACCCTGGTTTTAAAAAGACATATAGATTTTATGATAAAAAAACCAACAAGGCCCTTGCAGACGTTATCGCTTTACATGACGAAATTATTCCAGAAGATAATTATACAATTTTTGATCAAACAGCAACTTGGAAAAAGAAAACTTTAACAAATTACACTATTAGACCTTTACAAGAAAAAATTTTTGATAATGGTAATTTAGTATACACTTCTCCAGCTTTAAAAGAAATTGCAGAAAATGCAAAAGCTGAACTAAATACTTTATGGAATGAAGTAAAACGTATGAAAAACCCTCATAAATACTATGTAGATTTATCTCAAGAATTATGGAATCTAAAAGATAGTATGTTACACAATTTATAAAGTTAAAAGCACTAGAATAGCCTAGTGCTTTGTTCTTTTTATCTACAATTCATTTGATTATTCATATAAAATTTTCGTTCTGCTAGTTTGTCTTGTACTCCTCTTAATGCTTCTCCAAATCTTTGGAAATGCACTACTTCTCTTTCTCTTAAAAAGCGAAGCGGATCTAACACATCTTGATCATCTTTGCATAAATCTATTAGTTTTTCATAAGTTGCCCTTGCTTTTTGCTCTGCAGCTAAATCCTCTTGTAAATCTGCAATCGGGTCGCCTTTTACCGCTAATACAGAAGCAGTAAATGGAAATCCAGCAGCAGCTTGTGGATATACTCCAACTCCATGATCAGTGTAATATGCTCCAAGGCCTGCTTTTTCTAATTCTTGTGCTGAACATCCATCTGTTAGTTGGTGTACAATTGTTCCTACCATTTCAAGGTGAGCAAGTTCTTCAGTTCCGTATATCGTTTAATATAGCTTTAGATTTTTGATCTGGCATTCCAAACCTTTGAGATAAATATCTAAGTGAAGCTGCAAGTTCTCCATCTGGTCCTCCATATTGAGATATTATAAATTTTGCTAAACGAGTATTTGGACATTTTATATTAATTGGATATTCTAAAACTTTATTGTAGGTCCACATTAATAATTCCCCCTTTCCCAAGGCCATGGTTGTTCTAACCATCTCCATTTATTACATGGGTAAAAAATAGTAAGTGGCCCATACATTTTTTGATATTTGTCTTTTAAATCTTTTACTTGTTTGCAATATTCTCTATGCATGCAAAGTGCCTTTTGGTCATCTGGGTGTGTATCCAAATATAGTCCAAGTTCTATTATTGCAAAATCTAAACTTTTAATTTGGTCAATCATTTCTTGTCTTCGCATATCTCTTCCGTTGCATTCTTTTCTTGTTTCTTCTTTTTCGCATTCTTTACAGTCTATCATTTGTTACACCCCTTTCCTATTATATTTGCATTTCTAATAAATTCAATTTCATCCATTGATTGACCTGGCATATATGGACTTACTAACTCTGGAAAAATTGTTCCCATTTTTAAGCCTATACAAGGTAAAAAAGTTTTATCCATAGTTTGCCATGGCACATAGCTTTGACCAAACATTGGACTTGCTGGGAACATATTATCTTCTTCATCAAATCCACATTCGCAGTTATCTTCTTGTAAAGCCATAGTATTTTGAACATAATCACAAGTATCATCTATTAAATCTTGTTGATTGCTGTTCATATTATTACAACCACAAGCTCTGCATTGCGTATAATTTCTATACATTATCTATTCCTCCTTTTACAGTATATATATATCTTATGATTACTGACCTAAAAACGTGAAAAAAGCACTTAGAAGTTTTTTCTTCTAAGTGCTTCGGAATATATTATTAATTTTTATGTTTTTTAATTAGCATTCCAGCTATAATAATTGCTGCAACAGTTAGAACAACTAATAAAATTAGTGCTGGTAATTTATTTTCTGTTTGTGCTTTTACAACATTTGAATTTATAAATACATTTATTTTATATTCTCCAGTTGTTACTCCATCTTCTGCTGTTACTATGATCTTAACTAAATTATCTCCTTGTTTTAAGTCTTCATTTCCCTCTATTACAAACGTAGCTTTTTCATTCTCAGTTTCAGCAGATACATCTAGTTTTGATATTTCTTCACTTACATTTATATTATAATTATAGATATTGCTTTGAAAAGATGGATATATATTAAATCCTTGAACTATTAATGATTTTAACCTAGTATTCATGGCTTCTTCGTTCAAAGTTTTTGTAACATTAATTGTATATGTTTTTGTATTACCTGCTTCCGCCTCTACAGTAACTGTTATATTATTTTCACCTTCTTCTAGTCCTTTATTACCTTTAACAGTTACTGTTGCTTCAGAATCTTCTGGCTCTGCTATTACTTTAATATCTTCTACACCTAATCCTACAATTGCTGTATATGATGTAATACTCGCTTTAAATTCTGGTGCCAAATCTGTTCCTTCTAAAGCTAAACTCTTTAAGTTAGCATTTTCCGACTTTGTTTTAGTATTTGTGGTTTGTGATTCATAGCTTGGTCTGTTATTTCTTTCTGGAGTTGGTTTGTTAGAGTTGTTGTTTGTAGTTGGTTCTTCTTGTTTTGGCTCTTCTTCTTTTTCTGGCTCCTTTTCAGGTTTTTGCTCCGTGTTTCCTGTAACAGTGTTTTCTGTTGGTGGTGATACAATCTCTCCTGTGGTTGTATTACCATCTGTATCTACATCTGTTGCAAACACGCTAACATTTGTAATTAAAG
>OLVS01001028.1_pt1 | contig 10073 bp, 9 predicted proteins | sample 1644121 | NCBI WGS metagenome assembly OLVS01 (sample SAMEA103958121, study PRJEB25191) | human gut metagenome
CACTTTCCTACAAGGTGGAAGCCAAAGGCAAAGACCGTGACGAGATAGCGTTCTTTGCCAAGTTCGTGCTATGCTCCAACAACGAGTATCTGCCTGTTATCATTGATGCAGGTGAAACACGCTATTGGGTGCGCAAGATAGACCGTCTGCAATCCGATGACACAGACTTCCTGCAAAAGCTGAAAGCTGAGATACCTGCCTTTCTGTATTACCTGCAATACAGACAACTTTCCACCGAAAAGGAAAGCCGTATGTGGTTTGCGCCCTCTTTGCTGCATACCGAAGCCTTGCAGAAGATTATCCGCAGCAACCGCAACCGATTGGAGATAGAGATGTGCGAACTTATCCTTGACATTATGGAAAGTGTCGGCACGGACACATTCTCGTTCTGCCACAACGACATTCTTCTTTTGCTGGTACACTCGCAGGTAAAGGTGGAGAAGCATCAGGTACGGAAAGTCTTGCAGGAGTGTTGGAAACTCACTCCTGCCTCCAATGGGCTGACCTATACCACCTACCAGTTCAACTACAATCGGGAGTGCAGGTATGAGCCTATCAAAAGGGTCGGGCGTTTCTATACCGTCACAAGGGAGCAGCTTGATTCCCTATAATATCTTTCTCTTTTTGTTGAATTGTTGAACAGGTATATAACCATGCTGAAAACAAACAACATACGCTCTCAACAAATGCTCAACAATCGAAAAATGATGTTGAGGGAGGAACGGCAACCGTTTGTTGGATTCCCTATTTGTGAGTGATTTGTTGAGAAGATGTTGAGCGGTCATAATATTGAATATAAACAGATTACACCAATTATTCATCAAATCAACGTTTTTACAGTCATCATCAAATCCATAGAAATTATATCATGAACATCCAAGAAGCAAAACAAATCAAAATTGCGGACTATCTGCAAAGTTTGGGTTATTCGCCCGTAAAGCAACAGGGAAACTGCCTGTGGTATAAATCCCCGTTCCGTCAGGAAACGGAAGCCTCGTTCAAGGTGAACACCAACCGTAACCTGTGGTTCGATTACGGGCTGGGCAGAGGTGGCAACATCATCGCGCTGGCAGGGGAACTATATGCCTCCGACTATGTGCCTTATCTGCTCAATAAGATAGCGGAACAGGCTCCACACATCCGTCCCGTATCTTTCTCTTTTCGCCAGCAAGCATCCGAACCGAGTTTCCAACAGTTGGAGATTGGAGAACTTACCCATCCTGCATTACTCCATTACTTGCAGGAACGGGGCATAAACACCGATTTGGCGAGGTCGGAATGTAAGGAACTGCACTTCATCCATAACGGCAAGCCCTATTTCGCCATCGGTTTTCCGAATGTGGCGGGAGGATTTGAAGTGCGTAACCGTTTTTTCAAAGGCTGTGTCGCACCCAAAGACATCAGCCATATTCGGCAACAGGGAGAAGCGAGAGAGAAATGCCTTGTATTCGAGGGCATGATGGACTATCTTTCATTCCTCACGTTGCGGAAGAGGAACTGCTCGAACTTGCCCGACCTTGACAGGCAGGATTACGTCATCCTCAATTCGACCGCCAATGTTTCCAAAGCTATAGATGTGCTGCACGGGTATGGACGTATCCACTGCATGCTCGACAATGACGAGGCGGGAAGAAAGGCGTATCGGGAATTGGAAAGGAAGTTCGCCGGACGCATCCGCGACTTCTCCGACAACTACAAAGGGCATAAAGACCTGAACGATTACCTGCGTGGAATCCGGCAGAAATTAGCCGTTAGTCCACCGCTAAGAACTATCGTAAAACCCAAGAAGAAAGGGTTGGGATTATGACATCCCGAATGAGAAAAACGGGAGATGCCCGAAACTCATTCCTTAAGGATTGGGAGGTAGCAAGTTTGTGTTTCGGGTGTACCGAAACCGCCTGCTACCCACCATCCATGTTGAAGGAGGTGGCATCCCGTTGGTCTATACAGTATAATCACTAACGTAATGGAATAAATGAAATATGGAACAAGATAAGGAACACAAGGAACGTAATAAGGGAGGTCGCCCCAAGAAGGAAGCGACCGAGAAACTGAAATACCGTGTCGCGGTGAAGATGGCGGCTGCCGATTACTTTCGTCTGCTGACACGGGCGTATGAGGCAGGCGTACCGCCGAGCGAGTACATGAGGGAATGTTTCCGCAACGGTCATGTGAAGGAACGGCTGTCGGAGGAACACGCCGGATTCATCCGCCAGCTCTGCGGCATGGCGAACAATCTCAACCAGCTTGCGCACAAGGCAAATGCCGGAGGTTTCCATGATGAAAAGTGGGATTGCAAGGTGGCGGTGGCAAGGATTCACGAACTGATAACCAAGATAGGGATATGATGGCGAAAATCGTAAAGGGAAGCGACTTCAAGGGTGTGGTGGACTACATCCTTGACAAAGGCAAAAATGCCCAATTTGTCGCATACAAGGATTTGTTCATGGAAAACAGGGAAACCATCGCTATGAGTTTCAATGCGCAGTCGCAGATGAACGGCAAGGTAGCCAAACCTGTCGGGCATATCGCTTTGAGCTTTTCCAAAGAGGATGAGCCACGACTGACGAACCGTGTCATGGCAGGGATTGCACTTGAATACATGGAACGGATGAAGATTAAGAACACGCAATTCTTTATCGCCCGGCACTTTAAAAAGGAACATCCGCACGTGCATATCGCCTTCAACCGCATAGACAACAACGGCAATACCATATCGGACAGGCACGAGCGTCTGCGCAGTACCCGCATCTGCAAGGAATTGACCTTGAAATACGGCTTGCACATGGCAAATGGCAAGGATAATGTCAAGCGCAACCGCCTGAAAGAGCCGGACAAGACGAAGTACGAGCTTTACGACATTCTCAAAGCCGAAGTCGGTAGGTGCGGCAACTGGAACGTGCTTATCGCCAACCTGAAACGGCAGGGAGTGGAAGTACATTTCAAGCATAAGGGGCAGACCAGCGAGGTGCAGGGTGTTGTATTCTCCATGAATGGCTACCATTTCAACGGCTCCAAAGTGGACAGGCGTTTCAGTTATTCCAAGATTGACGCGGCTTTGCAGCACAACAGATGCAGGGAACGTATGGGAATAACAGCCGGAATATATGAAACGGCTACACCAAGCGCACCGTCCGGCACGGCACAAAGCGAGTTGTTCAACGGCTCTTGGGGATTGCTAAAAAGCAGTGGCTCATCTTATAACGCTGCTGATGCGGAAGCCAATCAGGAAATGGTGGATATACTTCGCAGAAGGAAGAAAGTTAAGCGCAAGAGAGGTGTTGGGTTCTAATATTCTGTACTAATCCAATTCTCACGACACTTGCGCTCTATATTCATTCGGAGTGTAACCTACCTCTTTCTTGAACAGTCGGGTAAAATGTTGCGGGTACTGAAAACCGAGATTATAGGCGATTTCATTAACGGTGTCGTCTGTAGATGCAAGTTCCGTCTTGGCTATTTCAATAGACTTGTCATGAATGAAATGCAGGGCGGTTGAACCTGTTTCTTTTTTCAATAAATCACTGAAATAGTTGGGCGAGAGGCAGAGCTTGTCTGCACAATACTGTACAGTGGGCAAGCCTATCCGTTTAGCAGCCCCATCATGGAAGTATTCGTCAAGCAACCGCTCAAATCTTGCGAGGATGTCTCGGTTTTGGTTGTCGCGTGTGATGAACTGGCGGTCATAGAAACGTGTGCAGTAATCAAGGAACGTCTTGATGCTGTCTGTGATGAGGTTCTTGCTGTGACGGTGTATCGGATGGTTCAATTCATATTGAATCTTGTGGAAGCAATCCATGATGATTTGCCGTTCTTCCACACTAAGGTGCAATGCCTCGTTTGTCTCGTAGGAAAAGAACGAATATTCACGCATTATCCGCCCGAGAGGTGTATTCCGCAGCAGGTCGGGATGGAACATAAGCAGGTAGCCATCTGGTTGGAACTGCATGCCGTCATCTTCCGCACCGAACACCTGTCCGGGCGCGATAAATATCAGTGTGCATAATTATTCCTAAGTCTGTGAAACCGGAACGCATGAAGCAGAATCTCGACATATTAGACTTCACCCTGTCGGCCGACGACATGGCACGGATAAAGACGCTGGATACCGACAAGCCTTTCTTACTCGGCTCGCACGAAGATCCAGAAATCGTAAAATGGTTCATGCAGTACAAAAACGCCTGAACATCAACAACCATATTTCGATAGCCGCTATCGACTATATTAAGAAGTTATTCGTATATGCCTTTATTGTAATCCGTCATGTACTGAGTAAATGTTTTGCCTGTTTGCTGTTTGAAGAAGCGCATGAGATGGCTCGGATCAGAGAAATTGAAATCATCCGCCATTTCACTGACAGTGCGGTTGGAGAATAGCAATTCGTTCTTCAGTTCCTCAAGCAGACGTTGTTTTATCAAATGGGTAGCTGATACTCCGAATTGGGCTTTTACTGAGTTATTGAGTGTGATGCGACTGACATGAAGCATGTCTGCATATTCCTGCACCCGCTGGTGGGTGCGGATATTCTGTTCCAACAAGTCCTTGAACCGAAAAGCGAAATTGTTTTTAGCAATTTCAGCGGGCAAGCAATAGGCGGCAGCGTATGTACGATTGATAATCAGCAAAAGATAATATAGTAAGGAAACAATGATATTGTACGTATCGGACACTGGATTCATCAGCTCATACTTAATCTTTCCGAGCAGCCGCATATATTCCTTCATTTCGTCATGTGTGGCATTGATGTAAGGCGGCGTATCTGTCTGGTAACAATACAAAAGGCGAAAAACGAAGAACTTGTCGGCGATAAAAGTACGCATGAAATCTTCGCGGAATATAAGGAACGTGTAATCCAACGCCGTCTCATCTACATGCCACTCTTGTTGCTGATGGGGTGAAAGCAGGAGAACCATGCCGTCGCGCAGTTCAATCTTGCGGAAGTTCAGTAGCAAATATCCGTTTGCCTTACGGAAAAAGTAGAAGCTGAAGAAGTCTGTCTTAAACCGCTTGTTTTCTGTCAGCACAAGTCCGATGTCCTTGTTTATGGCAGTATTGATGTAAAAATCCACGCCGCAGCGTGTCTTGTTGAACGGTACGCTGACCAGTCGATCAGGGTTGATTATCTCGTCCATATCCTTGTCGTTTTTGCAAAGATAATAATTTCATTTATCAAAATGGCATAATTACCGTTTTTTCAGGCATAGATGTTTCGCCGGATTCTTCCGAACTTTGCACCCGTAATCAATAACAAGACATATAGTCATGAAAAAGACATCCACAGTACAATTGGTGCGCAATGCCACCTTGAAAATCAGGTATGCGGGACACACCATGCTAATTGACCCCGTTTTAGCCGACAAAGGCACTTTGATATCGGCCCTCGGTGTGAATAAAACACCGAGGGTACACCTCACCATTCCTATTCAGGATATTATCGGAGGCGTGGACATGGTGCTCCTGACCCACAATCACATCGACCATTACGAGCCGAGTGTCCCCACACATTTGCCCAAAGAAATTCCTTTCTACGTTCAGCCCCAGGACGCGGACGCCATCAGAAACGACGGATTTACAAATGTGATACCCATCGAAGAAATAAAAACAATAGACGGCATATCCATTTACCGCACGACCGGACATCATGGTTTCGGGCAGATCGGGCAGATGATGGGACCTGTATCAGGTTATGTGCTAAAAGCCGAGGGCTTCCCGACCGTTTATATAATGGGTGACTGCCGATGGGAAGCATGTATCCGAGACACCGTGGAACGGTTCAATCCTGACTATATCGTGGTAAACTCCGGAGGTGCAATCTTTCCCGAATTTTCCAAAACGGACGGTCCTATCATCCCCGACGAGAACGAAGTGATGCAGATACTTGACGAATTGCCTTCGCATATCAAGCTGATAGCCGTACACATGGATGCCATCGACCATTGCCAGACCACCCGTGCAATTCTGCGCAATGAGGCAACGCATCACGAAGCCGACATGAGCCGGCTGATTATCCCGGAGGACGGAGAAACAGTTGTGTTATGAGTGTCTGCATTAAATCCCTGATAAAAAACATGAACATAGTGGTAGGGTGCACTATAGGATGCCCTTACTGCTATGCCCGTAACAACTGCCGCCGTTTCCACATTACCGACGACTTTTCCGTGCCTGAATACATGGAACGAAAACTGCGCATCATCGATACGTCCCGTCCTCATGTGTGGCTCATGACAGGAATGAGCGATTTCTCCGATTGGAAGCCTGAATGGAACGCAGAAATTTTCGAGCGGATCAGCAGCAATCCCCAGCACGCCTATATCTTTCTGACGAAGCGCCCTGTCACGCGCAGTTCCGAGAAAAGGAGGATTGATGATTTGAAAAAGAATATCAAAGCACGACACTACCATGTCACGTTTGAACCTCTCTTCGATGATATCGGCGAGATTGATTTCGATGGAATTGACTGGATTGTCATAGGCACAGAGACCGGAAACCGAAAAGGAAAGTCATATTCGCGCCCCGAATGGGTGCTTAGCATTGCAGAACAGGCAAAGGCTCATGGCATACCGGTGTTAATGAAAGAGGATTTGCTGCCGATTATGGGCGACGAAAGAATGATTCAGGAATTGCCGGAACAATTTACCATACGAATACAATGAATATGGATACAATAAAGGAAATAGATGTAAAGAGTGTAATGACCAAATCCTCTCTGCCGGTGGGAGGATATTCGGTCAACCCTTATGTAGGGTGTCCCCACGCCTGCAGGTATTGCTACGCATCGTTCATGAAACGGTTCACCGGGCACACCGAGCCGTGGGGTACGTTTTTAGATGTAAAAAACTGGAAGCCGATAACGAATCCTCATAAATACGACGGTGAACGTGTTGTAATAGGGTCTGTGACGGACGGTTACAATCCGTATGAAGAAGAATTCCACCGTACCCGAAGGCTGCTCGAAGAGCTGCGAGGAAGCGATGCCGAGATTATGATATGCACAAAGTCCGATCTTGTCCTTCGCGATCTCGACCTGTTGAAGAGTTTTCCCAAAGTGACTGTGTCATGGTCTGTCAATACGCTCGACGAGCAGTTCTGCGCAGATATGGACAACGCCGTAAGCATTGAACGCCGTCTGAAAGCGATGCGTCAGACATACGAGGCAGGTATCCGCACCGTATGCTTCGTCTCGCCCATATTCCCCAGAATAACAGACGTGAAGGCAATAATAGAGGAGGTAAAAGATTATGCTGATTTAATCTGGCTTGAAAACCTGAATTTACGCGGGCAGTTCAAAGGCGGGATAATGACGTATATCCGTGAGAAGTATCCTGACCTCATACCGCTTTACGAGGAAATTTACAATAAAAAAAGGCTTGAATACTGGCAGGCATTGGAGCAGGACATTTCAAATTACGCCAAGGAGCAGGGCTTCCCGTATCGTATAAACGATCTGCCATACGGACGCTCGGAAAAAGGCAAACCTGTCATCGTAAACTACTTCTACCACGAAAAAATACGATTGACAAAATGAGGCTATGCCGGACTGATGCAGAAAAGTTGTAGCGCGGATAAAAGCACCATGTATGTGGATAATATCCGGCAATCTTCCGAGCGTATGCGGGAGATGCTCAACACGCTGCTGGATTCCTTCCGTCTGGACAACGGCAAGGAGCAACCCAACCTTTCCCCTTGCAGGATTTCCGCAATCACGCATATTCTTGAAACGGAGTTCATGCCCATTGCCATGAACAAGGGGCTGACTTTGATAGTGGAGAGCCACACCGATGCGGTGGTTTTGACCGACAAGGAACGTATCCTGCAAATCGGCAACAACTTGTTGTCAAACGCCATCAAGTTCACGGATAACGGTAGTGTATCATTGGCAGCGGATTATGATAACGGTTTGCTGAAACTTATCGTTGAAGATACCGGTACGGGCATGACCGAAGATGAGCAACAACGAGTATTCGGTGCATTTGAACGTCTTTCAAATGCCGCCGCAAAAGACGGCTTCGGATTAGGATTGTCCATCGTGCAGCGTATTGTGGCGATGCTCGGTGGAACTATACGCTTGGAAAGCGAGAAAGGCAAAGGGAGCCGCTTCACGGTGGAAATTCCCATGCAGACAGCCGAGGAACTGCCGGAACAGACAATTCAAGCGCAAATGCGCCATAATCATATCTGCCATGATGTGATTGCCATCGACAATGACGAGGTACTTCTCCTTATGTTGAAAGAAATGTATGCCCATGAAGGGATGCACTGCGATACCTGTACCAATGTTTCGGTACTGATGGAGCTGATACGAAAAAAGGAATACAGCCTGCTTCTGACGGATCTGAATATGCCTGAGATAAGCGGTTTTGAACTGCTGGAACTGTTGCGCTCATCCAATGTAGGCAACTCGAAGAGTATTCCCATAGTCGTGACAACCGCTTCGGGCAGTTGCAGCAAGGAGGAACTTATAGGGCGTGGATTTGCCGGATGCCTGTTCAAGCCGTTCTCCATATCCGAACTGATGGAGATTACGGATAAATGCGCATTAAGCAGCATATTGGATGAAAAGCCGGATTTTTCCACTCTGCTATCTTATGGCAATGAATCCGTCATGCTGGACAAACTGATAGCGGAAACCGAAAAGGAAATGCAGGCGGTCAAGGATGCAGAACAGCGTAAAGACCTCCAAGAACTGGACACACTTACACACCATCTGCGAAGTTCATGGCAGATTCTCCGTGCCGACCAGCCATTGAGGGAACTTTACGCCCAACTTCATGGAAGTGCCACTCCAGATGACGAAGCGATATGCAAAGCGGTGACCGGCTGTGCTGGATAAAGGTGCTGAAATTATCCGGCAGGCAAAAGAAGAAAGGAAAAATACGAAAATGGATAAAACAAAAATCATCGTGGTGGAGGACAATATCGTGTATTGCGAGTTTGTCTGCAACCTGCTGGCACGGGAGGGATTCCGTACCGTGCAGGCTTACCACCTCTCGACCGCGAAGAAACTTCTGCAACAAGCCTCAGACGGGGACATCGTGGTTTCTGACCTACGACTACCCGACGGTGACGGCATCGACCTATTACGATGGATGCGCAAGGAAGGCATGACACAACCGTTAATCATCATGACCAACTATGCCGAAGTGCATACGGCAGTCGAAAGTATGAAACTCGGCTCGCTGGACTATATCCCCAAGCAGCTTGTGGAGGATAAACTTATGCCTCTGCTTCATACCATCCTGAAAGAACGGAGTATCGGACGAAATCGTATGCCCGTTTTTGCCCGTGACAGTTCCGCCTTTCAGAAAATCATGCAACAGATAAGATTAGTTGCCCCTACTGATATGAGCGTGCTGATATTCGGAGAGAACGGCACGGGCAAGGAGCATATCGCCCACCATCTGCATGATAAGAGCAAAAGGGCAGGGAAACCGTTTGTGCCTGTGGACTGCGGTTCACTCTCCAAAGACCTTGCGCCCTCGGCATTCTTCGGACATGTCAAAGGCGCGTTTACGGGTGCGGACAGCACAAAGAAAGGATACTTCAATGAGGCAGAGGGTGGCACATTGTTCTTGGATGAGGTAGGCAATCTCGCATTGGAAACCCAGCAGATGTTACTCCGTGCCATACAGGAACGAAGATACCGCCCGATAGGTGATAAGACGGATAAAAGTTTCAATGTCCGTATTATCGCCGCCACCAACGAAGATCTGGAGACAGCTGTGAATGAAAAACGATTCCGACAAGACCTGTTATATCGTCTGCATGACTTCGAGATAACCGTTCCGCCGTTGCGCGACTGTCAGGAGGACATCATGCCGTTGGCTGAGTTTTTCCGAGAGATTGCGAACAAAGAACTGGAATGTGACGTTATTGGATTTGACGGAGAGGCCCGTAAGACATTGCTGACCCACGCTTGGCCGGGCAATGTCCGTGAGCTTCGACAGAAAATCATGGGTGCGGTGTTGCAGGCGCAGACCGGACTTGTCACGAAAGAACATCTGGAACTTGCCGTGACGAAACCGACTTCACCCGTCAGCTTCGCCCTACGCAACGACGTAGAAGACAAGGAACGG
>OLVS01001043.1_pt1 | contig 9992 bp, 7 predicted proteins | sample 1644121 | NCBI WGS metagenome assembly OLVS01 (sample SAMEA103958121, study PRJEB25191) | human gut metagenome
CGCCCAGCGCGGCCAGCCGGCGGCAAAATTCCAGGGAATCAAGCTCCGTTACTTCCAGCGCGCGTGCGACCGCGCCCAGCTGCACCGGTTCACCCGATACAAACAAAATGGCCTCGATAATCTTTGCAAGCTCTGTCATGCATAGCTCCTGATGATTTTTTACGCGCAGGATACCGAAATATCGCCGTAGATGCCATCCTGAAAGAAGGTGATCTTGCCCAGCTTGAGCAATTCCAGCATGGCCAGAAACAGGGTGACAACCTCCTCACGCGTGGGCAATGGGCTCAGCAGCGTTTCAAAGCGCGCGGGCGCTTTGCGCACCTGCCGCAGAATATGCGCCATGCACATGGGCACGGTGTGCTCATCGCGGATGATGCGGCGCACCTGCTGCTCCTTGGGCTCGTCATCGGCCTGCGCCTGGCGCGCCATGACGCGGGCGAAGGCGTTGATCAGCCCTTCCAGCGTAAGGCCTGTGATTTCAAAGGACGGCGGGGGCAAGGGGTATTCCTCGGGCAGCTTGTGATACAGCTGCGTCGCCGCGCGCTCAAAGGACTGCATATCGGCGGCGATTTGCTTGAAGGCCGCGTATTCCTCCAGCTGGCGGATGAAGGCTGCCTCGGGGTCTTCCTCATCCTCGGCAGGGGGGCGGGGAAGCAGCTTGTAGCTTTTGATTTCCAGCAGACGCGCGGCCACGGCGATAAAGGCCGAGGCCTCGTCCATATCCAGCTCTGGGGAGTTCTGCACGGCCTGGATATACTGATCCGTGATTTCGGAGATGAAGATATCGCGGATATCGATCTTGGCCTTGTCAAGCATGAACAGCAGCATATCCAGCGGGCCGTCAAATTGGCTGAGGTGGTAGGTGATTTCCAACTGCGCGCCCCCTTACGACAGGCCAAACAGGCGCATGATCACCGTCAGCACACCGTTTTGCACCAGGTCGATGCCCTTGGATACGATGTTGCTGAAGAAATCTGTTGCGTTCATCAGCACCAGCATGGCCACCATGCAGATCTGAAACGCCCTGACGGTAAGGCGGATCTTGCCGCGCAGCAGGATATCGTTGAACACATGGAAGCCGTCCAGCGGCGGGATGGGCAGCAGGTTAAACAGGCACATGCCCAGGTTGCACAGGGCCAGCTGCCCCAGAAAGCGCTGCACGTGCAAAAGCCCTGGAGCGCGCAGATACTCGGCCACCGGTACGCCGTAATACTGACTGCCTGCGGCCTCGGTGATGACATATTCGCCGGAAAAGAGCATGTTCATGAAATTCTCGCCGCTGAAGGAGAGAAAATCATAGTTAGTCGCCAGCGGCGCGCCCAGGGTAAACAGCTCGGGCTTCCAGATCAGCCCCTGCAGCGCGCACATCAGCACGGTGGCCAGCGTGAACAGGATAAAATTGACCGTTACGCCCGCGATGGACACCAGAAAATCATCCTGGCGGCCATGGCGCAGGTTGTTGGGATTGAGCGGCACAGGCTTTGCCCAGCCCACGCCCGCCAGAAACATCATCAGCGTGCCGATCAAGCTGAGGTGCCGCAGGGGATTGAGCGACAGCCGCCCCGCATCGCGCGCGGTAGGATCGCCGCAGCGATAGGCTACATAGCCGTGTGCGATTTCATGCAGAATAAGCGCCAGCAGCACAGCCGGGGCGCGATACAGCATAAACTGAAAAAATCCAATGGGATCTGAACGCATCCATTCCAGCACGGCGTAGCCTCCGCATACAAAAAATTCCCGCAACATTATATCAAAGCTGCGGGAATTTGGCAAGTTTTCGTCGAAAAATGCCGTCAGCGCCAGTGTCGAAAAATGCCGTCAGCGCCAGTGATCAAGCATCAATAGCAGCCCTTCTAAAAAGCCGGGCAGGCGCACATCCTGGGCAAGTACGGCGGGAAGCTCAGCTACGGTTTGTCCATCCAGCAGCACGCGCACATCGCCCACGCGCGTGCCGGCTGTCTGAGGGGCTTCGATGGATTCAGGCAGGTTCAGTTCCACCGACAGCTTATCGGCCTGTCCAGCACGCAGCAGCATGGATAGCCCCTTGCCCACCGCGATGGGGGCGGTATCCTGCGCGCCGCGGCGCACGGGGATGTCGTAGCCCGTCAGCTCGCCAGCGGCGATTACCTGCGTGCGCCTGTAGGTGGCGAAGCCGTAGTCCATCATGGCGCGCGCCTCGTTAAAGCGCGTCTGGCTGGCCGGCGCGCCCAGCACGATGGCAATCAGCCGCATGCCGCTGCGCTGCGCTGTGGCGCTGACGCAGTACTTGGCCTCGTTGGTGGAGCCGGTTTTCAGCCCATCACAGTCGGCATAAAAACGCACCAGACGGTTGGTGTTGGTCAGATCCGTTACGCGCCCGGAGGGATGCGTAAGATTGGACAGCCACAGGGAGGAATAGTTAAAATAGGCCGGGTGACGGCAGATTTCGCACGATACGCGCAGAATATCGCGCGCCGTGGTCTGCTGCCCTGCGGCGGGCAGCCCCGTGCAATTGACGTATACCGTATCCTTCATGCCCAGCTCCGCCGCGCGTGCGTTCATCAGCTGCACAAACGCCTGCTCGCTGCCCGCCAGATGCTCTGCCAGAGCTGTGGCGCTGTCATTGCCGCTGGCTACGATGGCCGAGCGCAGCAAATCCTCCACGCGATAGGATGCGCCTGCGTCCAGCAGCGCGGTGGAGCCGGGGGCGGACGCGGCGGTCTTGGATACGGCGACGGTATCATCCAGCGATATTTCGCCCCTGTCCAGCCGTTCCAGCACCAGCAGCACGGTCATCAGCTTGGTCAGCGAGGCCACCTGGCGCGGGGTATCCGCGTTCTTTTCAAAGATGATTGCGCCTGTTTCAGCATCCGCCAGCAGATAGGACGGCGCGGTCAGTTGGATAGGCGGCGCGCTTTCCAGGGGCTGCGCCTGCGCGGGCAGGCAGGATACGCACAGAAAAATCCCCGCCAGCAACAGGGCGGGGATGGTTTTCAGACTTTTACGCATACAAAATCCCTCCTTGCTTATGGGAAATAGTATGCGATGAACGCGCGCGGATTATCCGCGAAGCGTGGCAAGCTCCTGCTCGATTTCGGCCTTGGTTTTATAATTGAGGGGGGAGAAGCGGCCGTTCGCAGCCTTTTCCAGCTTTTCGATGGCGGCCTTGGTATCGCCCTTTTCCAGATCGTAGCGCGACAGGAACCAGAGCGTATCGATCTGCGATTCCTTATATTCATGCGCCTTGGTGAAATACTCCAGCGCCTTTTCCTTATCGCCCAGCAGGCGATAATAGGTTTGCGCCAGGTTATCCAGCGCGACGGGATCTTCGTCGTCGTAATCTACAGCCTGTTCGTTGAAGGCCAGCGCCTTGTCCGCGTCGCCCTGCGCCACATAGATATAGCCCAGCGCGCCGTAGGTGTCGCCGCTGGGCGACTTCTGGTGCTGGCGCTCCAGCAGCTCCACGGCCTTCTCACCCTCGCCCAGCTTAAAGCAGGCTACGGCAAAATCCAGCACCAGTTCCTTGCGGCGCTCGGGGGTGAGGTCGCTGGCCTTCTGTGCTTTTACCAGCACTTCCTTGGCCTTTTTATAGTTTTCCTCGCCGCCCTCGCGCAGCAGCATGACCGCCCAGGGCAGCATATAGGCGCACAGGTTGACACCCTGGCTGTATAACTCCTCGTAAGCGGCGCGCGCCTGCGCCAGGTCGCCCTTTTGCTGGTGCATAATGGCCTTTCTGATTTTGATACCGTCAAACAGTCCCATACTTCAAACCTCCATCCTGATCGCACAATAGCATATCCCGATTCCCTGCTTTTGTCAATGCAAAGCGCGAAAGATCAACGCCTGTTTATGATTGCCGGCTTTGCTTTTGCAGCAGGCGCGCGCAGCGGTGGGTGAGATCGTCCAGCTGCGCCTGCTCACGGGGGCTAAGACTGGGCCGGTCGGTCAGGTATAAAAGTCCCCTCCGGGCGATATTTGCTGCTTTGTTAACATCGTGCAGCCGGTGCTCCAGCAGCTTTGCCAGGGCGATATAGGGCTGCGCGCCGCCTTGATGCGCTGCGATCATCTTTTCATAGATGGCCGCAGCCTCCGCGTCGCTGTGTTCGCGCCGCAGGGTATCGGCCAGGCGCACACGACACAGGGCGCTCATGACGCCGCTGTCCGCCGCGCGGTAGCAAACCCGCGCGCGCTCCAATTGTCCGCCGCGCTCGCATACGCGGCCCAGGCTGAAGATATCCTGCGTATGCTCGGCTGAAAGCGGATTGTCGTGCAGGCTGGACAGCGTGTAGGTAAGCCGCGTCAGGGTGGCGATATCCTGCGCGTTGTGGCGCAGAATGTCCTCTAACAGCGACATATCGTGCGATTTGAGATAATCAAAATACCGCTGCGGCACCTCCGCGCCGGGAAGATCGTCCACGCGCGGTTCATGATAGATTTTATCCTCCAGGGCCGACAGCGAGCAGCGCCCCAGCCGCAGCTTCCATACGCGGCGCGCGGCGTGCAGCAGGTCGGCATGGGGAAGCTCGGGCAGGCGCATGCGGTGCATCACAAATCGCGAGGCCAGCAGCGGCATATCAAAGGACTTGCCGTTGTAGGTGATCAGCAATTGGCAGCTGGATAAATGCGCCTGGACGTGGCGAAGCACAAAGGCTTCTTCATCATAATCGCGCATCAGGTATTGCCGCACGATCAGCTCATGCCGGCGTATTTCGCCCACGCCCACCAGAAAGGCCACTGTGCCCGCGCCGCCCGATAGGCCCGTAGTTTCGGTATCCAAAAACAAAAGCGACTCGGGGGACAGGCTTTCGGGCAGCTGCGCGTCCAGCTGCATAAACGGAAAAATCCCCGCCGGTAGCGACAGGCGGCCTGGCAGGGGAAAGCGGGTTTCACGGATCAGGCAATCCTGCGGGCGCGGCTTGGCGGCAGGCTGCGCCTGCCGGGGCTGCGTCTGGATGGCACGAAGCTGATCGCGCAGCGAACGCATGGTTATTTGCCCTCCATCTGGCTGTAGGAGTATTCCTCGGTGTCGGTATCCACGCGCGGCTCGGGCGTGGGCACGGGGGTAGGCGTGGGCATGCTGCCGCCGGTGAGGCGGACAAACTTGGTCATCACATAGCCGGTCTTGCCGTCGTACCAGGCCTTGCACCAGGTAGCGCCGTACTCGGTCACGATGAAGAACGCCTTTTCGGGAATCTTGGCAATGACCGCGCCGCCGATCTTATCGCGCATGTTCAGCGCGCCCTTGGCGGTGTTCACCTGCGCGGTCTGGCCCATGGGGGCAGTGGGCGCGGGCGTGGGCGCGGCGGTAGGCTCGCTGCTGATCTTCTGCACAAACTTGGTCATTACATAGCCATAGCGGCCGTTGTAATACACCTGGCACCAGGTCGTGCCCCAGTTGACCACCAGGAAGGTGCCCTTTTCGGGAATCTTATCGATGACCGCGCCGCCGATCTTATCGCGCACGTTCAGCGCGCCCTTTTCGGTGTTCACGCGGCACCAGATGCCGCCGGTGGGGCCGGGGGTGGGCGTTACGGTGGGCGCGGGCGTGGGGGTGGGGGTAGCGATGGCCGTGCCGGTGATGGTAATGGTACAGGTGGCGCTCTTGCCGCTGTTATCAGCAGCCTTGGCGGTCACGGTGACGGTGCCGGCCTTCATCGCCTTGACAGCGCCGTTGGTCAGGATGATGGACGCGCCGTCCTCGGATTTCCAGCTCCAAATAATGCCCTTATTAGAAGCATTCGTAGGCAGGACGGACGCGGTGATCAGGATGGTTTCGCCCGTCTTCATGGAGGCGGCCTGCGGCGTGAGCGACACGGAGGTGACGGGCGTGCCCACCACGATGGTGCAGCTGGCCTTGATGGAGGGATCGTCCTTGCTGGTGGCGGTGATGAAGCAGCTGCCCTCGTTAACCGCCGTCACATGGCCATCAGCAGAAACCGCGGCAACCGCGGGGTTGCTGGAAGACCAGGTAACTTCCTTGTTAGCAGCATCATCGGGGCCTACTTTGGCTTCCAGCTGCTTGATAGAACCCTTGGTCAAGGTGTAGCCATTGGGCGTAATGCTGATACTGGTCACGCGCTGCTTAACGGTTACGACGCAGGTAGCGCTCTTGCCGCTGCCATCAGTAGCAGTAACGGTAATCGTTGCCTTACCAGACTTCTTAGCAGAAATCAAGCCGGTAGAAGAAACGGTAGCCACAGCATTATCGCTGGAACCGTAGGAAACATCCTTGATATCGGCATTCGCGGGCAGAACGCTCACGCCCAGCTGGCGGGTAGAACCAACCCACATATCCGCGGTAGCGATATCCAACGTAATGGATTCCACATACACAGGCAAGCCAACCTTGACGGTGCAGGTGGTGTAAATAGCTTCGTTTTCCTTCGCACAGATGGTAATGGTCGCCCAGCCTTCGTTCACGCCGGTCACTACGCCTTCATTGCTGACGGTAGCAACAGTCGCATTGCTGGTCTTAAAGACCAGACCCTTTTCATCCGCAGTAGCAGGCACAACGGAAGCGAAAATGGGTTTCACATTGCCCTTGGGGATAACGATGGTTTTCTCGCTTACAGTAACGCCAGTGACAGGCTGCCATACAGTCACAGTAGAGGTAGCCTTTTTACCGCTGCCATCCTTGGCCGTCACGGTTATGGTGACCACGCCGGAAGCCTTGGCAGTTACCAGGCCATTTTCAGAAACAGTAGCCACATTAGGATTGGAAGATTCATAGCTTACGCTGCGATTATCCGCATTGGAAGGCAGAACGCTGACGTTCAGCTGGCAGGTAGCGCCAACCTTCAGCTTCGTCTCTTCAGGCGTTACAGAAACGGAAGCAACAGGAACCGGCTTGCCAACCTTTACCTTGCAGAAGGCATAAATCGTATTGTTATCATCAGAAGTAACGGTAATAACAGCGTTGCCGTTCTTTACAGCAGTAATGTAACCGGTATTGCTGACCGTCGCTACACTGTCATCGCTGCTCTTGAAAATCAGCTTCTTATTGGTGGCGTTGGAAGGCTCCACCGTCCACTCCAGCTGCTGCGAACCGCCAACATCCAAAGTAACTTCGGGGGGAGATACTTTCACGCCCGTTACAGGTACGTTGCTAACCTCGCCAACCGTTACCGTACAGGAAGCAGACTTATTTGTGCCATCGGTAGAAGTAGCAGTAATGACGGTCGTGCCCGCGGCCACCGCAGTCACAACGCCATCGCCGTTAACCGTCGCAACACTACCCTTGCTGGATTCGTACTTCAGCTTCTGCGTCGCCTTTTCAGGCAGAACGGTGGCCTTCAGCGAAGCAGTAGAGCCAACCGTCATATTCAGCTCAGTCTTATCAAGGGAAACACTTTCGACCTTCGGGAGCACCTTTATAGTCGCGCTGCCGGTGACATTGCTGCCATCCTTCGCCTTAGCCGTGATCGTTACCTGATCATACGGATAATCGAATTTTACGGTTACCTTGTTGCCATTCGGCGTCAAGGTAGCCGCCGTCGCGGGAGAGCAAGACCACTCGACCGACTGATTGGCATTCTCGGGTGAAACGGTCGCGGTGAACGTAAGCGTATCGCCAACTGTAAGCGGCGCGCTGCTGCTGGGAGTAACAGTAATTACGCCCACTTTCTGTACAACTGTTACCTGAATCGTACCACTATACTTACCGTCATTCGTTTTAACGGTAATAATAGAAGTACCAACCGACTCCGCCTTGACGGTACCACCGCTGATCGATACGACCGTATTGCTATTGCTGGCAGTGGCGGTCCAGGTGGGAAGCGTCGCGGCAGCCGGCACAGGCTTTACAGTAATCGTAGAAGTCTCGCCGACTACAAGCGGCATAGAAGCGGGGGAAACATCAATGCCCGTCAGTTCCACATCGCTGGGATCAGTCGTTTCGCCCGAGCCGCCAGTGCCGGTACCTTCGCCGGTACCAGTACCAGTGCCTTCGCCGGTGCCAGTACCAGTGCCAGTGCCTTCGCCGGTGCCGGTGCCGGTGCCTTCGCCGGCGCCAGTGCCTTCGCCGGCGCCAGTGCCTTCGCCAGTGCCAGTACCTTCGCCGGTGCCAGTGCTAGTGCCGGTACCTCCGCCTTCGCCGGTACCTTCGCCAGTGCCATCTTCGGTACCAGACCTAAGCACAATGTCCATCGAATTCTGACTCTCATTCCCCTCCTCTGCCAGGCCGGCCAGGCAGGGGGTCAGCGCCAGTGTCAGGGCCAGCAGCAGTGAGAACAAACGGGAAAGTTTCAACTGTTTCATAGCTCCATCCTTCTTTATTTTGTATTGGTTTTCCGCAAAAGCGGAGTAAAGGCTACGGTTTTATTATACGGCATTCCGGATTTGGAATGCAACCAACGCGCGTGAACATTATAGAACGAATATGCTACAATTTGATGAAATAAGCCCGCAATTGTAACAAATACCCTCCTTTCCCCTGAAAAAAAGCGTTTCTTTATATTAGACGGATTAGCCGCGCGTTTTTATCCCGTAAAAGTGAAAATTTTTACTTTTTTGCCTCCACGGCGATCACCGTGTCGTCCGCGTCGGGCAGCACAGGGTCGGGGCCCAGGCTGACAAAGGCGTAGTCCAGGTAGTTGCCGGTGATCCAGTTGGCGCGGGTATCCAGCTCCTCCCCCGTGGCCAGCAGGCGCGCGGAAAGCTGCTGCCCCGGCGTTTTATGCAGGGGCAAATAGCCGATGGGCGCGTCGATGACATGATAGTACAGCGTATCGCCCCGGGCGGTGACATAGCCGAAATCCGGCTTGGGCACATCGGCCCGGCCGCAGCCATAGATGCTGTCGCCATTCTTTTCCATCCATGCGCCGATGCGCGCCAGGATCTGCTGCGATTGCGGCGGGATGCATCCGCGCGCGTCGGGGCCGACATTGAGCAGCAGGTTTCCGCCCTTGCTTACGCACTCCACCAATTTACGGATCAGCATGCCCGCGGGCTTGAAATAGCGATCGCGCCCGCAATAGCCCCAATGGTTATTCATGGTGACGCAGCTTTCCCACAGCACCTCGCGCCCCTGCGCATCGCGGATGCCCTGGGGCGGGATGATCTGCTCCGGGCTGACGAAATCGCCGCAGAAATCGCTGGGCTGATCCGTGACCAGGCTGCCGAAGCCCTCGCCGCTGACCTCCAGGCGGTTATCCAGCAGAGCCTTTGGCTGAAGCGCGCGCACCATGCGCGCCAGCTTGCCCGCGCGCCAGGCCTCGCCGCGCAGCTCGCCATAGGAAAAGTCAAACCAGAACAGGTCGATCTGGCCATAATTCTCGCACAGCTCGCGCACCTGGGCATGCATGTAATCCAGATAGCGGTTGAAATCGCGCCCGGCGTTATCCTGGCTGGGGTCGTCGCGCATGGGGTGGTGCTGATCGCCATAGTGGGGATAATCGGGATGATGCCAATCCAGCAGCGAATAATACAGGCCGACCTTGAGGCCCTCGGCGCGGAAGGCGTCCACAAACTCGCGCACGGCGTCCCGGCCGAAGGGGGTGTTGGTGGATTTGAAATCGGTATACCGGCTATCGAACAGGCAGAAGCCGTCATGGTGCTTGGCGGTGAGGACGGCGTATTTCATGCCGGCCTTGCGCGCCATGGCCGCCCAGGCGCGGGGATTGAAATCCGGCGCGGAAAACTCCCGAAAATAGGGCAGGTAATCGGCCTCGGGCATACGCTCGGTGGAGCGCACCCACTCCCCGCGCGCGGGAATGGCATACAGCCCCCAATGGATAAACATGCCAAACCGCGCCTGGCGGTACCACGCCGTGCGCTGCTCATAGGCTGTGCGGTCAAGCATGGGGATCACTCCTTTCTGTACGCATTGGTAATTATGACATAGTTTAACACTTTTGTAACATATATAGCATACCCGAAATTGTGCGGGTTGTCAATATCCGCCAGCGGATATTGACAAGAAAATGAGGAAGGGGGAACGAAGGATGCGAAAGATACGAAGGGATACGTTTCTTTCTTGAGTCATAGCGCCGCCGCAGGCGGCTGAGGGCGCGCAA
>OLVS01001047.1_pt1 | contig 9948 bp, 9 predicted proteins | sample 1644121 | NCBI WGS metagenome assembly OLVS01 (sample SAMEA103958121, study PRJEB25191) | human gut metagenome
GTTTTTTCCGATAAATTTATACATATTGCGGGAAATAAGACTTTAAACGGTGAAATTTGCGGCGTAAAGTTTAAGTTGAGTCCGAATTCTTTTTTTCAGGTAAACACGGAAACAGCCTCGGAAATATATAATAAAGTTGTTGACGAAGTGCGTGGAAGCAATGCGGATAAAGTAATCGATTTGTATTCGGGAATAGGCGTAACGAGCGCGTTGTTCGCCAAAAACGGATTTCAGGTTGAAAGCGTCGAAATAGTTTCCGCCGCCGTAGAGAACGCCGAATCGCTTGCAAAAGATAACGGTGTAAAAGCTATAAAATTTCATACGGGAGACGTCAACTCTATCATAGGCGGATTATCGTTTGACAACGCCGTCGTTTTCGCAGACCCTCCGCGCGCAGGAACGGGAAAAGAAACGGCAGAAGCGATTGCAACCAAAAAACCCGAAAGAATCATTTATCTGTCCTGCAATCTCAAAACGCTTTTGCCCGACCTGAAAGTTATTATCGAAAACGGTTACGAAATACGCTCGGTTATCCCGTACGATATGTTTCCCGCCACCCGCCACGTCGAGACGTTGGTGGTATTATCCCACAAAAAGCCCGATTCTCATATAGAAGTGAAAATTGACTTTGATAATACGTCTCTTGATAAGTCGGCAATAGCCGAACGAGCAGAGAAAAGAAAGCCCAAAGACAAGCCGACTTATAAGGATATACAGGATTGGGTGGAGAAAAACTACGGTTTTAAGGTGCACACCGCTTACATTGCAGAAGTGAAGAGAAACGAGGGACTACCAATGTACGAAGCACCCAACGCCGTGGAAGAATTAAAGCGTCCTCGTTCACATCCAACGGCGGAAATGGTCGAAGCGATTAAAGACGCTCTTAAACACTTTGGGATAATTTAATAAGAATTAAGGAACTTGGATTTATCGTCCGAGTTCTTTTTCTTTGCGTTTCAGTTTCGATTGAAAAAGTTCGTTAAATGTTGTATAATATGGAGAAGGAGATTGAAATGGAAATCAAGGGCTATCATATTATTTCGTTAGAAGCGAAAGATATATACGAACAAGAATTGATAAACGGCGCGAAAAAAGGGTTTATATTGCCTACTAAAGATGACCGCAAATTTTTTGACTTGTTCAGAAACGTTTTAGATTACTCCCTTGATTTAATCGAACTTGAAAAGTGCTATCAAAAGAAATATAGAAACAATAGGTTTTCTTTTGAAGACGAATATAAAAACAAATACACGTTTACTATAATCAACCTTAAATTTACATACACGTATAAAGACAAAAAAAACAGAAAAGACCTTAAACAGTTAAGAGAGCATTTTTATAAAAACGGATTTAATCTTGGTGGGATGCATTATGTTCGATACAAGAGAAGTAGTGGAAGTTCCCGTCAAGGTAAGTGCTTATTTATCGACGAGAGACTATTAAAAGCAATGGAAAAGTGGGGAGAGTGTGGATTAAAACCTACGGGCGATTTGGCTTCGTGGGAATCTTATAAATCTCTATCTTTGAGTTCGTTAAAGGGGACGATTGATATTCCACTTAACGGTATATTGTTTATTCAAGACTGCAAAAGTGAATTCACAGAAGAAGTGGTAAGCGTCGAAGTGAAAGACGGCGCTTTAGTAGCAACAACAAAAGAAGCAACCATTAAAAACGATATTTGGGACGGCGAGAGTTTGCTCGACGAAAGTTTATTCGTGGAAGACTATGCTGAAAAGCATATGTTACTTCTCCGTAACAAGTTTTTCAAGTCCTGCGCTTTTAAGACTAAACTTCAAAAATGGTTTAAGGATAAAAATATAACTCTTGACGATTTGAAAGCAAGGGGATTTATTACGCTTGCAATGGATATAAGCCAAATTGTAATGGTTACAACGCCGAACAGTATGAAGTTCCTTAAGTTTATGAAAGGTGGTCTTACTGAAAGCAACGTTCGTAAATGGATTGAAAAGGTAGATAGTACCTTTGGCGTGGTAAAATACGACAAGCGCACGAAATTCTTTGGCGGTAAAATGGTACAAACAAGCTACCAATTTATCAATACGTTGGGCTTTACCGAAAGGCAAGTAGAAGAATTATTAAAACCGAGCAAAGACTATTTAACTACGATTAGGGAAGATTACGATTTTATGCGCTATCATTATAGTAAAGCGTATAAAGGTGAAAAAGAAGAAGATAGTGAAGAAACGGCGGACGGTTTAGAAGAAAGAAGTAAAGTGATTTTTGCTTTAATGAAAATAAATTACGATTTTAAGGATACTTTACTTTATTATAATTTTAGAGATAAGGTAGTTAAATCGCAAAAAGATAGATTAAAGCAAGGACATATTCTCTTACCGGGAACAAACGCAACGTTGTTTGGAAATGGACCTGAATTGTTATTAGCATTGTCGGGCGAATTTAATTTACATAACACAAACAATCAATCGGCTATTTTGGATAAAGGAGAAATTGCCTGCAAAAAGTTTGAAAACGGCGAAAAGTTAGTTTGCGCCCGTTCTCCGCATATTACAATGGGTAATTTATATTGCGCAACAAACAACCTTTCAAGTGATATTTGGGATTATTTTGATTTGGGCGAGAATATCGTTTGCGTAAATGCGATAGGCGAGAATATTCAACAACGATTAAACGGTTGCGATTACGATTCGGACGCTATGCTTATAACAAACGATAAACTTATCGTAGAAACGGCATATAAGCAAAAGAATACATTCAAAGTTCCCGTGTGCAGTATCAAGTCCGACGGAAAGAAAAAGCCAAGCCTTTTGGAGTTAGATTATAATACGAGCGAAAACAAGATAGGGCATATCGTAAACTTATCTCAAAAACTCAACAGTATCTTGTGGGATAAGTTAAATGGTGGCTCGGATTATGAAAGTATACAAGGAATATACGAAGACGTTTGTAAACTTGCCGTGCTTTCGGGCATTGAAATAGATAAGGCAAAGCGTGCATACGATAAGGTTAACGTATCAAAAGAAATCAAGAAGATAGCGAAAAAGCATAACGTTGTTTCTCCCGAATTTTTCAAAGAGATTGATTTTGGTTATGGCGTAAAAGAACGAAACTATTGTTTTTACAACGCTCCAATGGAATACGTATATAGGAGCGCTAAAGATATCGATTATCGTAAAGGCAAAGAGAAGGAGATACCATACCGAGCTATTTCTAATATGTTAAAAGAGCCTACACCAAAATCTACGTCTACCGTTTACGAGCATAGAGATAAAATCGTTGCTATTTGTAAAGAGTTTGAGAAGAAATTAGACTTTTTGTATAGTGAATTTAGGCATTCTGATGATGACGAAAAGGAAGTTATCTACACAAGGATAAAACAAACTAAAGAAGAACGTAATGAAAAAGTAAAAGAACTGCTTTCGGAAGAATACGTTTTATACTTAATCTTGAAAGAATACGAAAAGGAAACGGGCGAGAATTGGCATATTTACGCTCCACTCCTTGAAAGCGAACTTTTTAAGAGTATGTTAGTGCAAAGCAAAGTAAAAATGCAAAAGGTAGTCGAAAAAGATGATGGTGAATACGATTTATACGGCTTAAAATTTGCAAAAATACAGTAAAAATCCATAATATAACAATAAATTTAAAATTTACCCCTTATACTATGTATAAGGGGTATTTTCTTTCGAGTAGTTTTCGTTATGCTATCCCGATTGGACAAGGAGATCGGGAAAGATAATCTACAATATCTATTTTTTACGGAGGAATTGCCGATGGCAAAAATGGAACAGATTACTACAAAAACTAAAATTGCAGGCTACGAAAAAGAAGTAGCACAGTTAGAACTATTAAAAGACTTTCTTCACAATGCGGAGAAATACGCTAATTGTGGGGTACATATTCCCAAAGGGGTACTGCTTTACGGTTATCCCGGTGTGGGTAAAACGGTAATGGCAAAGTCTATTGCAGACGAGAATATTAATATTGTTGAACTTCGTGCGGCGGATTGCACGAGAGATAATTCGGAAGAGTTTATCCAAGAAGCATTTGCTAAAGCAAAGGAAATGAAACCTTGCCTTTTACTTATTGACGAGTTTGATAAAATTGCAGGTTGTCGTGATGAATTCTATATGGAAATGAACGACAAAGCAATGAAAATTCTTCTTCAAGAACTTGATTCGCTTAAGGAAGAAAACGGAGTGTTGGTCGTTGCAACTTGTAACGATATTCGCCGTCTTGGTCCTGCGCTCGTTCGTTCGGGTAGATTTGATAGAATCTTCGAGATTGGCTTGCCATCACTTGAAGACAGAAAGAAAATCTTGAGCCTTTATTACGATAAGATTACGATGGAAAAGAGTCTTGACGTGGATTACGTGGCGAGAGTTACTTCGGGATATTCGGGCGCACAGCTTGAATGCCTTGTGAACGAATCGGGTATTCTTGCGATTGAAAGGGGACAAACGAGTATTGATTTTGATTGTTTCCAAACGGCTATGAACAGGCTTGCTTTCCACGGCATTGAAGGGGAAATTAAGGACAACGAAAAGCATTTGGTTTCCGTTCACGAAGCTGGACACGCAATCGTTGCATTGTACTTAAAACCCGATAAATTATCGACGGCAACAATTATTCCGCAAGGTCAATCCAAAGGGCATACCCGTATGATTTACGAAGAAGATTACTACTGTTCTAAAAGCAACCAAGAATTGGATGACGTAGCTATCGCACTTGGCGGTAGAGTGGCTGAAATTATTGAGTTCGGCGAGGCATCTTGCGGATGTTCAAACGATATGATGCAAGTATTAAGAATTCTTGATTTTATCATAACTGAAAGCGGTAAATTCGGATATGAATATTTGCAATGCAATACGGTTCGTGGCGGTGTAACGAGCGAGAAACAATGTCAAAAAATTGTAGAAAAGCGTGAGGAGGTCTTAAACGAAACGCACGAAAAAGTAAAGAATATCATTTTAGAACATAAAGGGGTATTCGATAAAATCGTAAGCGCGTTAGAAACGAAGCATCTTTTAAGTCGTGACGAACTCTTAAAAATGGTAGCTTAAATTGAACAAGGGCGAGCTTGAACAAGGCTCGCCCTAATTATTTTATTAAAGTGGCACAGTTATTTTTCGGGAGGATACAAATGAAAAATTATATTTATTGTACAACCACTGCAAAAGTTGAACAAACCTTTTATTTAATGGCACAAGGAACAAAATACTTTCTCTTTGTGCAAGCATATAGAAGAAGTAATAAAGAAGTTTTTGAACAAGGGATTTCTTTATTTGATTTAAGAAAACTTAAAAAGCATTGTAGTTATAGCGTAAGACATACGGTTACTAAATTACCTGCTTACATACGCTATGTAGAACAAGAATGTGGTATTTCTATTATGGAAATGACTAAACGTAAGCAAGAAAGGTATGAAAGCCATAAAAGGAAGAATAGATTTGTGGATAGCGTTTCACTTGATTGGGAGGTTGCGTAAATGATAGGTGCAATTATCGGAGATATCGTTGGTAGTAGATTTGAGTTTGTAGAAGACGGCTGTCGTGGGAAAGATTTTGCATTGTTTACGTCAAGTTGTAGACCAACAGATGATAGCTTTATGACATTAGCGGTTGCAAAAGCACTTTTTCTTGCAAAAGGTGATAAAGAAAAACTTAAAAATATAGTTGTATATTGCATGAAAGATGTTGCGCATGAGCATCCAAATACTGGGTGGGGAGAACGATTCTATAAATGGCTTTTCGTTGAACGGAATCCACAACCGTATAATAGTTATGGGAATGGAGCAGGGATGAGAATAAGTCCTGTCGGTTGGGTGGCTGAGTCGGAAGAGGAAGTGAAAGAACTATCAAAAATTGTGACGGAAGTTTCTCATAATCACCCAGAAGGAATAAAAGGTGCGGAAGCGATTGCAATGGCGGTATATCTTGCAAGAATAGGTAAAAGCAAAGAAGAAATAAGAGAAAAACTTCAAGAATATTATCCGAAATTAAAAGACAAGAATTTTACAATTGAAAACATACATGGAAGTTATGGCTATGACGATTATGGCGATTGGGTTACTTGCCAGGGAAGTATTCCCCAAGCAATAATAGCTTTCTTAGATAGTACAAGTTTTGAAGATGCGATAAGAAATGCTGTTTGTATCGGTGGTGATTCAGACACTATTGGGGCAATGGCAGGAAGCATTGCTGAAGCGTATTACGGCGTTCCTTTTGAACTCGCAGAAAAAGCTTTAAGTTATTTGCCTAATGATTTACAAGGCTTGTATCATGCTTTCAGGACCATAAAGAAGCCTTGTATACAAAAGTAGACAATTGAAAGATTGCAAGACGATTAAAAAGCTGTAATGCGTATCGTAATAAATACAAATATTTGCATACAACCTTATTGATTAAAAACTTTTATAGTGCTATAATAGCATTGCAACATTTGGAGGTGTTATTATGGCAATGACAATAAAAGATAAAAACGAAGTTGGTGCATACATTGATTTTCTATTAAATGAGCGTCAATGGAAACAAGCGGATTTATCTAAAAAATTAACAGAGATAGAAGGTAGACCTGTTTCTCGTGATAATGTATGCAAATGGATTGCGGGTGAGCGTTATCCGGGGATTGACCATATTTATTATTTGGCGCAAGTTTTGACGATAGACCATTCTCCTTGTATGCAGTTGCGAAAAGTGGGGATAAGGAACGATTGGAACAGTTGATGCATACGGAAAATGACTATGGTAGTATCATCGGCGAAAATTATGATGAGTTTGACAAGACTATTTTAGATTATCTTATAGAATTTAAACAAGTTGAACTAATCAAATATATGTTTCAAAAAGGATACTTGTCTATATGGGGAACTCAAATGAGTACGGCTATTCGCGTTGGAAATTTGACGGGGATGGAAGATAAATTCAATGAGTTTATTGATTTAGCGTTAGAGTATGATGATGTTGAACTGTTTCAATATTTAATTAAACCGACACGACCTATATTGCAGAAGAAAGAGGACTGTGAATTGGAGGCGTTTCAAGAAACACAATTTCGCCGCGATGGTTATGTGTTCAGCAAACAAATGATTGAAAAGTTGCTAAAAACGGAAAATATATTAAACGCTTATTTGCGTTCATTTACCTTAACAAAAGAGGAATGGGAAGAATGGAACGGTGGAATTGTATACTATAAAAGCAATAAAGGGAGAGAAAGATGTGAAGAACTTGAACACGTACCATCTGTTTCAGCTTCTTTTAATTTGGTTTTGAACTATTTGTTGTTGAAAGGTCATTGTTTAAGCGAAGAGATGCTGAATTTTGCAATAGGACACAAAAAACAAGCACAATTATATCTTCAAGGTGTTAAATATATGGAATCACCTTATCCTTATAAAATTGATGTAGAAGGAAGGGTAGTCGCTGATTCTTATGGATACGGTTGTATTGCTTACGTGGGGGTAGTGTTACAATCTGTCTGCGAGAAATTAAAAGGAATATTGAAAGAAAAGAGTAAGATTTTGTCTTGCGATAAATGACGTGAAATACGACAAAAAGTGTCGTAGACTGATAAAAATATTTAAGATATAATGTAGTTACAAAAACTCAAAGGAGGGCTACATGAGCAATGAACTTTCATTAAGTTTGATTGCCGGGATAAACTTAAAACGATTGATACGAAGTTCTAGATATAGGACGCAGGAAAATTTTGCGTATGAGTTTGGAGCGGAAATCAGAACAGTTAGTAGGTGGTTGAACGCAGGTGTCAAAAACATTGATACATTAGAGGAAATTGCAGATTTTCTAGAAGTTGATGTTTTTGAATTGTTGAAGAAAAAAGATGATAGAGAAAAAGGAGAATAAGTATGTATTATTTTGTTAATTTCACTTATAAAGACGAAATTATGGAGGCGGATCCAGATGTGACGCTCTTGCCTTGTGAATGGGTGGTGAAGGCTGATAGTAAAGAAGAAGCAATCGAGCAAATCAAAAAAGATATTGAATTGGATGAAATCCTTGAAATAAGAGAAATTTCCGTGGAGGAAAGAATAATAAGAGAGCAAGGCGACCTTCTTGAAATGGTTAAACGAGAATACTTGTATAGAAGATGTGGAAATATGCCTATTCGCGAATACAACAAGGTAAGTAGAGAAATGGAAAATAATCCTGAGTTGCAATATCTTGCATTAAAAGAGTTTAATGCTAAGCAAAGGTTGACAAAAAGGCTGTCCCGTCAAAAAGGATTTAAGGATATGACGATGGCGGAATTTAACGAGAAAATCAATCAATTGATTGATGCTAAGGATGAAGAAGAATTTAATAGGATTTTGAAGTCTATACAAAAATAAGAGGAGAAGGAGTAAAAAATGAAGAAGTTTTTAGCAATAGTATTGTCGGTGTTCATGATGATAGGGGCAAGTGCGAGTTTAACCGCCTGCAACGAGAATAGCAATCCGCCCGAAACGGTGACTGTGACGGATATGGAAGGAACTCAAGTTGTAATTCCTAAAGACGTAGATAAGGTGGCGTGCATTTCGCCCTCAGCAACAGACTTGATGATTGCTTTCGGGCTTGGTGATAAAATTGTAGGAACGTATCGTTCGTTTACATACAATCCTTGGGCGGCAGAAATATATCCTAAGGCTGCAAATTTTAAGGGGTATAGTTACAGTGTAGCAGCAGAAGAACTTGTTGCGGATGGCATTGACCTTGTAATTATTCAAAATACTGAAAATTCGGAAGCGTTTAGAAATGCTGGTATACCTGTTGTAGCAGTGCATCAATACTCGCCGAACGGAGCTTTTGATGAAGAAGTATATGAAGTTGCGGAGCTTTTGGGAGATATTTTTGGCGGTGAGGCAAAGACAAAAGCCGACGCTTGGATAAAAGAAGTTAAAGATACGATTACGGAAATCAAAACGGCGATTGGAGAAACAAATAGCGAAAAAGCAGTTTATTACGTAAATGGAGAAAAGCAAAAAGGCTTGTACTATTCCGACGGTGGAAATTCTATGATTTCGCGTATTTTTGACGTGGCAAACGTAAGACTTGCGACGGAAAAATACGAGGTCTTGAACGTACATAAAGTATCAGATGAAGAAATGGTAGCTCTTAATCCCCACGCAATGCTAATCGGCGGTGCATATCAAAACTATCTCATGGACCAGCTTGATAACTCTCCCATTTGGTCGGCTTTGGAATGTAACCAGCAAGGTAGAGTTTATCGTATTCCCGTTGCAATGGTCGGCATTGAAAACGTAAGTGCGGAAACACCCGTTATGCTCAAATACGTAGCAAGCTTATTTAATCCATCGTATGAGTTTGATATGAGGACGGAATTGAAGGCAAATATCAAAAAATATTTTGGCTACGATCTTACCGATGGCGACGTTGAAAATATGTGCAATGCATTAACTAAAAACGGAGAAGTAATGGTAAATGCAGAGTGAGTACCGTAAAAGCAAAAAAACGTTTATAATATCGGTCTTAATATTGTCCGCGCTCATAGTGATATTATTTTTTGTCTCTATGAGCGTGGGACGGTATAGAATACCGTTTCCAGACGTCATAAAGTATTTCACGGGACAAACTGTACCTGAACTTTCGGCAAGGGTGATTACCTATTTAAGATTGCCAAGAACGTTATTGGCGGCGCTTGTTGGTTGTGCTTTGGCTGTTTCGGGGGCGATTTATCAAAGTGCATTTAATAATAAACTTGTTTCGCCCGATTTGCTCGGCGTTTCTTCGGGCGCAAGTGTTGGTGCATGTTTTGCGATTTTACTTGGGCTTTCTGGCGTATTAATTAGTCTGTTTTCTTTTGCGATGGGTTTTATTGCTGTTATCTTAACCGTTCTAATTGCAAAAATTTTCAAGAACAAATCTAACGTTGTGCTTTTGCTTTCGGGTATTGCGGTCGGCGGTTTAATGTCGTCGGGAGTAGGGCTTATGAAGTATCTTGCCGACGATGAAA
>OLVS01001050.1_pt1 | contig 9924 bp, 7 predicted proteins | sample 1644121 | NCBI WGS metagenome assembly OLVS01 (sample SAMEA103958121, study PRJEB25191) | human gut metagenome
GTATCGTGTGGCTCTCACGTGCATATTGGGTGGATCTGAAACGGCGTAATATTCAGCAGGTTGGATTTATAAGAATAAATGCTACCCAAATCCATTGCCAGTCCCGCACAGGCAAAGAGGATAGGAAGAAGAACTGCCACCAATACCAAAAGGGACCCCTTCTGCAGACTGACTTCTTTTCTGCTTTTCATGAAGGATGCCCCCTTTCACTCGAATATTGATACTCTTCTTATTTTTTATGAATTCCAAACCAAACTGGAATCTTCTACCAGCCTGCTTTTTGTCGACGTTGTACCGGAGCCTGAAGAAGAACCGCTGAATATATCCCTGTATCTAAACTGCGCTCCGCTTGAAACAACATCAAAATCTCTTGAATAGATGGACCCCTCAAAGACACATCCGCTTCCGATATTGACAACAACATCCGCATCAGGCGCATACAAAGCACCTGTAAATGTTATCGCCGTCCCTCCAGATCCAAAGATATTTAATGTCAGCGGTTTATAATTATTTTTATTATTGTTTTTGGTAGTCCCTGTATAAATAATAACAAGTGGCCTTGCATTAGTTGAATTAATCGTTATATTGATTTTATTTTCATTTTTAGTCCCGTCAATCATGAGATACACCGGTTTTCCTTCATTTCCTGACAATTCCCCAATCGACAGATTAGCATTCCCGGATGTTTCTTTTTTATAATAATCTGATGATCCGCTGACTGCCCTATTCGTATAATTCCAATCCACTACAGATGATCCGGCCGCATCATACATCTCATTGATCTTTTCAGTTGTTGAACGATAGAAAGAATTATAATCTGATGCTTCTCCGGCCTGTACTGCAGAATAATTTCCATCAGCATTAGCCTGATTTTCTTTTTGTCCTAAGGCAGAAGATGTATAAATCGTTGTACCAGCGAATCTAGAGCTTAAATCAACTACATTCCCATCATACGTTGTATTTACCCGGCCGTTCTTCAATGAATCGAGTCCTAAAATTTCCCTGGCTCCTATTAAATCCTTAAAATGCAAATCTGTCGTCCCGGGATTTCCTACTAAAGCAACAGCATCAGCAGAAACATCTATATATGGCTTTATTCCTAATATTCTCATGAAATAAGTAGGAGACGGTTCTGTCACTTTTACACGGTAATATGTTTTTCCGGAAACCGTCTGCGCTTCAAAACTTTTATCTTTTAAGCTGCTGTAACTATTGTCCAGATTAGCTTTCAGATATTCAGCCGCCATTTCATCAGCCTCCGGGTGATAATCTACCGTATCCCCGCCGGCAGTATATCCGGAAGCGCCTGCCAGCGCTGCGGCATCAACTGCATTCTGGAGATTCGATTTATAGGAGTACATATTCCCCAAATCGACAGCGAGTCCCGCACAGGCAAAAAAGACAGGAAGCAGCAAAGCAAAAAGTACCAAGAGCGCCCTCCTCTGCCCCTCTCTTTGGTTTCGGTATCCAAACCTGCTCATAAAATCGCCCCCTTAGTATTTAATACTTCACTGGTACACATGCCGTTAATTCCAGACCAGACTAGTATTTTTTACCAATCGTGTCTTATAGGCTTCCGTACCGTTCCCAGATGAGGATCCACTGAAAATATCCTTGTACATAAAGTGAGATCCCGGTGAGTTAACATCCAGTGTTTGCGCATAAATTGAACCAATAAACTCACAATCATAACCCATATCAATTTCAACATCGGCATACGGTGCATACAAGACCCCTGTAAAAGAAACAGGCCCATACTGATTTCCGCTGATGCTTAACACGAGCGGCTTCTTATCTTTAGATTCTCCCGTGTAAATGATAATGACAGGTCTGTCATTCGTTTGATTAACATCTATACTTATCTTATTTTCATTAAAGTTATCAATTTTCAAATACACCGGTTTTGCCGTATCTCCGGTTATCTCTTCAATGTCAATCTCTACATTTCCACCCTTTTCTTTTTCATAAAAGTCTGTTGAACCATAAACAGTTTCTTTCTTATCTGTCCATCGACGAACAGGAGAATCAGTGGAATCATATAGTTCATCAATCTTATCCGTAGTTTTACTATAAAACGATTGATATTCTGATGCATTTCCTGCCTGTGCATAAAAATAATTTTCAGCGTTATCTGCCTGATATTTATATTGATAATATGCGGCAGATGTATAAATTTTTTCAGCATAAGCTGTGTTTTGATAGACTACATTTCCATCATATGTTGTGATAACTTCATCATAATCACTAGCATCTGTATCAGAATTTCCCTTATTTCCGTTGCCTTTGCCCTTATTTTTTCCATTATCTCCATAAGCTTTGCCATTATTGCCGCCAGTACTTCCGCCAGAAGCCAATGAAGCCAAGTCCCCAATTGTTTTAACTGAAATCAAGTCTTTAAATTCAAAATCCGGCGTTCCTGAAGTTTCGCTTCCCACCAATGCCACGGCATCAGCAGAAACATCCATAAGTGAATCCAGTCCCAGCAGCGTCATAAAATACACAGGGGATTTCTGCGTAACTTTGACACGATAATACGTTTTTCCGGAAACTGTCTGCGCCTGAAAATCTTTATCTATTACATTCTGATACCCTTTTCCCAGATCTGCTTTCAAATATTCATCTGACATCGTGTTCGCTCCGGGATGGTATTCTGCTGTCTCTTCACCCGCAATATAACCGGCCGCACCTGCCAGAGCTGCTGCATCAACAGCATTCTGCAAATTAGACTTATGGGCATACATACTTCCTAAATCGACTGCCACTCCTGCACAGGCAAAAAAGACAGGAAGCAGAAGTGCTGTAAGCACTAAAAGTGCACCTCTCTGCTCAGGTATTTTCCATTTTTCCCTGGTCATAAAAGCACCCCCTTTACGCTTCCATATTACGAGCTCTATGTCTAAATTAGTTCTTGCTGCATCTGTCACAAATACGAAGAAAAATTACCGCAGAGTTTCCCTAATTTTATTGCTAATTCTTCACCGGTAAAACCACTGGAAAAGAATCATAAAAAACTAAAAGAGCGCCTTTGTGCACAGATATTTGGTCTTGATTCCAAATCTGCCCATAAAGCGCCCTCTTGATATGTACTATATTTTCATTCCTTTTTTATATCAGACTACTAACTCCACACCAAGCTGGAGTTTTCAATTAACTTGGTTTTCGATTTCTCCGTGCTTGTCCCTGATGAGGATCCTCCTAATACATTGGTATATGTAAAACGAGACATGTTTGAATCAACAGTCAAATCCCCCGCATAGATGGAACCACGAAATTCGCATCCATACCCCATTTGAATAATAACATCAGCATTCGGTGCATATAAAACACCAGTAAAAGTAGTCGGCCCATACCAGTTCGAGCTGCTGTTGATGTTTAGAATAAGAGGTTTGTTATTCCCATTTCCATTACCCTTACCGTTTTTCGTCGTTCCCGTATAGATGATAACAATAGGTCTGTTATTTGTTTCAGGTATATTTATAGTAATTTTATTTGCATTTGCATTGAGATCATCGTCAATTTTGACATAAATGGGCTTTCCAGACTCCCCTTCAAGGTCCTGAATCGTTACAGTTGCATTCCCTGAAGTGGTTTTTTCATAATAATCCCCTGTTCCGTAGATGTACTGATTGGTGTAATTCCATTTTTGAACAGATGATTTATTGGCATTATATAAATCATCGAATTTCCTTTTTGTCGAATCATAAAACGCATTATAATCCGTATCACTGCCATCAGACAGCCTGAAATAATCGTGATCTGCTACAGCCCATCCCAGAGTTTTGTTATATGCATCCGGTGTAAAGGCATATCCAGGAGAATCTGAACCTCTTTCAACGATATTCCCGTCATAGGTTGCCTGAACGCTATATGTACGCAGCAAATAAGGTGAAAAAATATCTCTCCACCAGTAATAGTAGTTCGAACCTATGGAACCTAAACTTGAAATATTATTAGCCACAATCAGATCCTTAAAGCCAAACCCGCTGGATGAACTTCCAGCATTTCCTACCTGCGCCACTGCATCCGCAGAAACATCCATAAGCGAATCCAGCCCCAGCAGCGTCATAAAATAAACCGGTGATTTCTGGGTAACCTTAACACGATAATAGGTCTTCCCGGAAACCGTCTGCGCCTGAAAATCCTTGACTATTAATTTTTGATATTCCCCTCCCAGATTTGCTTTCAGATATTCATCTGACATTATGTTTGCTCCGGGATGGTCTTCTGCTGTTTCTCCACCTGCGATATAGCCAGCTGCGCCCGCTAAAGCCGCTGAATCAACGGCATTCTGCAAATTAGATTTATGGACATACATATTCCCTAAATCGACTGCCAGCCCCGCGCAAGCAAAAACTACCGGCAAAAGCAATGCAGTGAACACCAAAAGAACGCCTTTCTGCGCAGACGGGCGGCTTCTATTCCCGTCCCTGTCCATACAGACGCTCACTCCTTCCTCTTTATCTTATTTAATTTTATCTATACGCTTCCATACTTATTATACCTTTTTCTTATTCTTATAACAACTTAAAATAAGTTTTTGCATTTTATGTATAATATAAAACTATTTATATCACTTTATGTCATACTATGAAAAATTTCCGCTTCATAATCCACGGATCAGCAGGAGTGCAATCGCTGGAATGGCAAAATACGGACCATAAGCGAAGGCACTTTTCCTGTTCTTTATACCAAGAAGCAGCATGATTAACGCAGAAATACCACCAGATAGAATCCCAAACATTCCAATGAAGAATAATGTCTTTGTTCCCATCCATAAGCCAAGACACGCAATCAGCTTAATATCTCCGCCGCCCAGCGCCCCGCGGGACAATATTGCAATAATGAGAAAGAGAACGCCGCCTGCCGCTGCAGAAATCAGATGATCAATGGCTATGGGTAGAAACAGCGCGCAGCAAAGTACTCCTCCCGCTGCTAAAGGAATGATCATGTCATTAAAAATGCAGTACTGCTCAAAATCTGTTGCAATGATCAAAAGCAGCAATCCGCAAAGTGCAAGTGACAAAACTAAAATAATTCCCTGTGAAACGAAGAAGAGTCTGATGCCGGTCAGGAAAAACAGCAGCGTCAGCAGCTTTACTCTGTACCTGGCCCTGCTTCCTACTGCATCAGGAAATGATAAAATCGAATGATTTTTGAGGTATAACCTATCAATCCACAGGGATCCATACTTTCCAAAGAAAAAGGACAGCGCCAGCAAAAGCGCTCCATAAGCAATTAAGAAATAATCCATGACCGTCTCCCAATAAACAAAACTTTGTTACAATATTTTTTATTATACAACGAAAACTTATCAGAATAACAAATATCAGTGAAGTATTCCGTAAATAAGAAAAGGCCCCGATTGACGCTGCCAATCCAGGACCTTCTCTTATTTAATAAACTGTATTTCTGAAACCATCTGATTAATCTTCTGTATCGAAGATGAAAAGTTTATGTTTTTTATCAGAAACCAGTTTTGTAAATCTATCATATTGTCTCAATATATCAACAATAATCTCATCTTTCTTCATATAGCGGACAGGATACCCGGTTCTGCCATCCTCAAAATAACTCATGGGAACATAAACAACTTCACTATCAACTTGAGGCATGGAGTCATTTTTGATGGCAAAATCAGAAACATTATGGATTTCGCAATCAATACCATACTTGAAATTTCTAATAGAATCCTGCTTAATAATAAACTCCGCTTTAGGAAGCAGCGATTCAGAATCATACTCAACCGTAGCTTCTACTCCATACTTTTTCATCTCATCTGCCAGTTCTTCAAAAGCCGGTACAGCCACTTCCCTGATAAACTTTCTGGCATTCACGAGATCTGGTTTTCTAGACATAGAATGAAGCCTTTCCTTCCACAAGGAGCCCGTCCAGTAGGAAGTACAAACAGAAAGCCCGCGGCTGAAATATCCGTTATCGACTAAAAGACCGTCCCACAAGCAGAAGCAAAGAACAATCATGACAACCAGGAACGGAAGCGCCATAACCATCGTCATCGCCTGCAGTGCCCCAAGACCGCCGGAATATAAAAGGACAATAGCCAGAAGAGCTAAAGATGCGCCCCAGAAAATACTCTGCCATTTAGGGAATCCGGATTTGCCATAGGAAGCAATGGTATTGATAACAAAAATACCAGAGTCAGCCGAAGTTACAAAAAATAATGCAATGATGACAATAGAAATGAAAGATGTCACACTACCCAGCGGAAGATGATTCAGGAAAGCGAAGAGCAAAGCTTCTGTCTCGCCTGAAATTGCAGAAAGAGAGCCATTGGTCTGCAAATCCACCCAGATGGCACTATTCCCAAAAATAGTCATCCAAAGCAGATTGAACAAAGTCGGAACGAACAAGACCCCAAGGACAAACTCACGAATCGTACGCCCTCTGGAAATCTTTGCAATGAACATGCCGACAAATGGCGCCCAGGCAATCCACCATGCCCAGTAAACGACCGTCCAGGAAGTGAACCATCCTTCATTTTCAGGATCATAGGCAAATGTCCTGAAACTCAAAGGAATAATATTATGGATATACTCGCCAAGATTCTGCGTGAAATCACTCATAATCATCATGGAAGGCCCCGCAAGCAGGACAAAAAGCAGCAGTCCAAGTGCTAAAAGCAGATTAATTTCACTTAAATGGCGAACACCCTTACCAACTCCTGATATCGCAGATAAAATCGAAAACGATATCGAAACAATTATGATGACAATCAGCTGGGGCATATCAATATGAGAAATGAAGCCAATCTGCTTCAATCCTGCTCCAAGCTGCAGAGCGCCGAATCCCAATGTTGTTGTAATACCGAAAATCGTACAGCAAAGTGCAGTTATATCAATAATACGGCCGAGAGCACCATCCAGACGATTCTTAAGCAGTGGATAAAAACCACTTCTTACGGTCAGCGGCAAATGATAGCGGAAACCAAAATACGCCAATGCCAGTCCAAGTACACCATAGATTGCCCAAGAGTGTATCCCCCAATGGAAAAATGTATTGAGCATGGCAGTTTCAGCACGAGCCCCCTGAGACAGGTTAGGATCAAGAGGAAGGGCATAGTGAGAAATTGGTTCGGCTACGCCAAAGTACATAAGTCCGATTCCCATTCCGGCAGCGAAGAGCATTGCAATCCAGGATAAAAACGGATACTCAGGTTCTTCATCATCATCTCCCAGACGTATATCCCCTAATTTGCTGACGCATAGGAGAAGGAGAAAAATAACAAAGCAAGATACGCCAAGAATAAAGAGCCAGCCCCAAGATTTGGTAATCCATTGTTTTGCTTCATTGAGATAGTAACCTGAAGATCCCGGGAAAGCAGCACATGCAATCACAACTGCCAATATCACTATAATTCCGGGTATCGTGACCCATGAATTAAAAGTGGAACGGAATGGGAATTTACGAGAATCATCCAATGGAACCGCCTCCAGTCAAAAAACAATAATTTATAATAACTGCACTTCATCAATCCATTCTGATTAATAAACACAGCAAAAGAGAGATTAAGCCTAGTTGAGCTGTTCTCCCTAAACTCGTTATAGATAAATCTATAGCGATATATTAATATCTTTTATTATACCATAAGTCACTTATGTATCCAAATTATAAAATCTTAATAATGTTCGATAAGTGGCGAATCCGGAAGAAAACAAAAGAAAAATTATATAATCTGAATGAGTTTAGTAAAATACGGTTACCCTTCTATTTTTTATCGAAAAGCAGTATTCGATAACGTATAAATGGAAAATGAAAAAGACGTTGACTTGTAATCAGCCAACGCCTTGTACTTCTTAATCTTTCAAAAATTCTCACACATTGAGAATACATTGATTTCATTAAGATTTTAATATACCTTCATTTAGGATTCTATTTTCCTCTCACCATGCATTGTCAAAGAATTATCCTTTGTTCTGTCATATGCAATATTCCCGAGGGTAAGATTCGATTCTTCCATAGGTGCGCCCTGAATACCCATAATCTCTACCATAAAGTTGTACAGAAGATCATTAGTCCAATATGAACTCCTTTGATCGATCAAAGAAGAGAATAAATAAGAGTGATTTTCCCTATATCTTTCTGAAAAATGAGCAATGAGAGGAATACGTGTCATTTGATTGGAAAACTTAGTCGGTTCATGAGCCGTCCCATCATCAGATTCTTCCCCATGATCAGAAAAATATATAAATCCCTGGAAATTAGGATTGTCCTTGACAAGGTCATACAGCCTGCTCACCACATAGTCCGTATAAAGTATAGCATTATCATATTCGCTGGTTTTGCTAACCTTACGATCAAACTTTTGATACTCAAAGGGATAACGTTCTGTATATAACTGATGACAGCCCATAAGATGGTATACAATCAGAGCATTGTCTGCATTTTTGAGGTCTGGAGTCTGATCTGCCAACTCCTCATCATAATAATTTGAGCGTATATATTCACCAACATCGCCATTCAACCAAATCTGATGATTGGCCATAGATGCGATTTCAGCTATAGGTGTATCAAAAATACCATAGCGCTCCTGATTACTGATCCAGTAAGTATCAAATCCCGCCGCGGCAGCAACTTCTATCAATGAATAGGCCTGTGCCATAGATACAGAATTATACTGATTCTTATCCGTCAATGCATAGGTCAAGACGGGAACCGTAGTCACATAATTTGAATATGCTTTTTTAAAACAGATGGTGCCTGGCTCTTTAACAAATTGAGACATCCAGGGCGTCGTATCAAAACGATATCCATAAACGGACATATGATCTCTTGCTGTTGACTCACCAATGACAAGTACATAGATCCCTTTATGCTCTGGAAGCACTGAGAGTGTACCTAAGTTATATAAATACTGCATCCTTTCCTGTCGGTTTTTAGCGAAAGAGGTATATCTTTTAACCGAATTCTTCAAGGAATCCATAATACGCACGGGTTCGTACCCGACAAATGAATATGTTACCTTCACACCTAAAAGCAAAAGAAAAATTGTAAGAATTAACGACCCCCATAGATACCGGCGCGAAGCAAATTCAATACGTTTTCGCATGCTGATACAGATTATACGCACTACGTAACCAATAAAAATCAAAATCAATAAAGATCCTAGAAAAGCAAAGAGCAGGCTAAATATATTTTGAGTCAATAAATAGTCTATAGCTTCTTTTAAATTTGTCTGATAGACCGCTAAAATAATATCGGAACGTAAATAATGATGGCTGACAATATAATATATCCAAAACAGCAAATTAGATAAAGCAAAAGGTATAAGGCTGAAAATAATCCACAGACCAGCAATTACACGCCCTACGCTGCATTTTCCCAAAATAGCTGCAATATTATTAATGCAGAAGCCTATAAGGAGGATAGATATCCAGATTATACTCGCTAGAGAAATGTTTACAAAAATATCTAACGCCATTACGATGATATGATCAAATAATTTAATTAGAATTCCTCTGCAGAGAAAAAACATCATCCCGAGATATGCAATAAGAAAATTCCGTCTAAATCCGCAGATCCACCATGCAAAAGCAAAAAGAAGTGCAGAATATAAGACTCCAATATTAAATCCATAAGAATAAAAATGATCAGTCAGGATATACGCTAAAAATGTGATCATATATATATACAAAAAGATAACTAAAAACATCTTTTCAAGATTAACTTTATTCTTTGCTAAAAATTTATTCATAAAAGCTCTCCCAGATGCACGCTGATAAAATGATCACTGTCCGAGTGCAGTACAAAGTAGAAAGTGTCCTAAAGCAGATAAAAACAACTGCACTCCTATGTCTATATATAATAATTATCATTTAACTTATATAATAAAGCAACCTAAAAGACAATTATTCGAGTGTGTCAAGAATCTTGTGTAACCTCTAACCTTTAGAACCATAGCGTTCTTCG